>Ga0302155_10000114_pt1 | contig 66487 bp, 54 predicted proteins | sample I_Bog_N3_1_FD_193508 | JGI IMG/M metagenome (GOLD analysis project Ga0302155, IMG submission 193508) | Peat permafrost microbial communities from Stordalen Mire near Abisko, Sweden - I_Bog_N3_1 | ecosystem: Environmental > Terrestrial > Soil > Wetlands > Peat | place: Sweden: Abisko, Stordalen... | reverse complement strand
ACAGGAAATGAAACTGTGCCCCATCGGGGTACCCTCTGGGTCGGAGCGTCTTTTTGCTCGATGGGTGGGAGACCGCAAAGGCCCACCATCGGCCATCGGGTTTTTCCACCTTCCATTCTGTTTCTTGCCAGGGTACGACTTCAGTCGTGCCGAAAGCCATCTTAAATGAGAGAAATGGGGCTTTAGCCCCATGAAGCCGATTCGTGGATCTGATCCGAAAATCAGCTACCGAAATGGCGCCGCGGTGCCCTACTGCGCAGGCCCCAACGGCAACGTCAAATTCTCCGCCGCCGGGTGCCCCATCCTTGCGAAGTGCGCCTGGTCGCAAGGGTGGTAGGCGGCCACAGACGCGCACTGTAAAAGGGGCACGACTTCACAGCTTGCGGACAAACTCGTTCGGGCGGTAGGCCGGGGATTTATCCCCGGCATAAAGCCAATTAAATCAACAAGGGCTTCAGCCCCTGAGATATGCTTTTGCCGAGTTTCGCCCAAAACCAGGCCTCTTTCCGCAGCCTGTTGAGCCGGGCCGAGAAAGACCACCCCACAATCCCGAAATTTCGTACGCGGCGAAGCCGCGCGGAGCCCTCGTTTCTAACCCCGCAAAAAATGCAAAAAATCCTAGCCCAACCTTGCCGATAATTATCCTCATCTGGCGCACAATTGAAACAGTCCAACTCCTGATCCGGCAGAGTGTCTCTGGCAATGCGAGCCAAACCCGGCGGTCCAGTCCAAAAAATCGCCCATAACCCACCTGTTTTCTCCTATTTGACAATAACTCGTTTGTTTTCTTATATGGAGAGACAGCCGTTTCCTAACTCGTTGAAAATAAGCCGCTTATTTTTCAAGAGGGAGGGGGTAGGATAACCAGCTTGCTCACAGAACGCGTGGCGCGGCAAGACCTAAACCAGCACCGGGCATGCCGCTCGCAACAAACCCTCGGCACCCATCCCTGTAACCAGCACCCGAACCAGCCGGTTAGCCTCGAATCCACCCTCCACCTCCACCGGCAGAAAGTTCTCCGTAAGCGCCGCCGTCGCACTCGCGCCCACTGGCGTATGCAGCGTGATCGCTTCCACTTCCCGGCCCACAAAGCTCTTCCGGTGCGCCGCGGTCTTCACAGCCGCCAGCGCACGAAGCGCCTCCATCCGCCCGTCCACCACCGCCTTCGCAACCGGCTGCTCCGCATGCAGCGCCCAACCGCGCGTACCCGGCCGGGGCGAAAACGGAAACAAATGCAGATAGCCAAACGGCAGCCGCTCAATCAGCTCAACCGTCTCTTCAAACTCGGCATCGCTCTCGCCCGGAAACCCCACCATGACGTCCGCGCCCAGCGTCAGCTCCGGGCCGGCCGCGCGCAGCAGCGCTTCCACTTTTTCCACGTAATGCCAGGGCCGGTAGCGCCGATGCATGCGCCGCAGCACTGCGTCCGAACCCGACTGCAGCGGCAGATGCGCATGGCGCGCCAGCCTTCCGCCACCGAACTCAGCCATCAGCCCGATCAACTCCGCGTCCCAATCCATCGGCTCAATGGAGCTGAGGCGCAGGCGCGCCAGCCCAGTCTGCTCCAGAATGCGGCGCACGAGCCCGGCAAACGTCAGCCGCTCGCTGCCGCCTTCGACAAGATCCCGGCCCCAGCGCCCCAGGTTGATCCCGGAAAGCACCAGTTCCTTGCCCCCGGCCGCCACAAATCCTTCCACCTGTCTCATGACCTTTTCCGCGGAAAGACTCCGCGACGAGCCGCGTGTCTGCGGAATCACGCAGAAGGTGCAGCGGTTCCCGCAACCCTCCTGAATCTTGAGGTTGGGACGGGTCTGCGCGCCCGGCGCAAGCTGCGCCTCCTCAAGAAACGAGTGCGCAAACCGGTCGTCAACCCATGTTGGCGCTCCGCCAGCCAGAAGCGAACCGACCGGCAGCAGCTCTGAATGCGCGGCTGAATGACCGGCGACAGCAAGCGCCGCGGCTCTCCTGACCAGGCCCAGAACAATCTCCGGCGCCAGCGCCTTGTGGCTGTTGCCCACCACTGCGGAGACGCCTGCCAGACTGGCCAGTTCTTCCGGCGCGCGCTGCGCATAGCAGCCGGTAACGACGATGCGAGCTGCTGGATTCTGCCGATGGGCACGGCGGATGAACGCCCGTGCGGCGCGGTCCGCTTCGGCCGTCACGCTGCACGTATTCACGACGACCACATCCGCGAGAGATGCCTTTTCCTCGGCGAGCCCGGCCGAGCGCAGCCGGTCGCTGACCGCTTCGCCATCGGCGCGAGCGGCACGGCAACCGAAATTTTCCACGAAGAAGCTCGGCATCCCTCTAGTTTAGTGCCTCTTCCGCTTGCGTTCATCCTGCCAGCGCCGCAACCGGTGCGGAAACTCAGGCTCCGCTATACTTTCTAGAGAGCCTGAATCTCCCGGTTCGACCCCGACTGCATGCAAACTTCCCCCACTGAAAGCGTGGCATCCCTCTCACCGCTCGGCTCGCGCGCCGCCGTGCGGTCGATTCTCACCTTCAGCTACTTCACCTTCATCTGCTATCTATCCATCGGTTTGCCGCTCGCGGTGTTGCCGGCGTTTGTGCATCTCCGCATGGGCATGCATGCCGCGCTGGCCGGCCTGGTCATCAGCATCCAGTACATCGCCACCTTCCTCAGCCGGCCCTGGGCCGGACGGATCTCCGATACTGCCGGCGCAAAGGTCTCCGTGCTCTGGGGTATGGCCGCCTGCACACTCAGCGGCATAATGCTGCTGGCTGCGGCAGCGCTGCACTTCAGCTCGACGTTGACGTTTACCGCGCTGATCCTGAGCCGGCTCGCGCTGGGCGTGGGAGAAAGCCTCGGCTCGACAGGAGCAACGCTGTGGGGAATCTCCAGCGCCGGGCCGAAGCACACCGCCAAAGTCATCTCCTACAACGGCGTAGCCACCTACGGCGGCCTGGCGCTGGGCGCGCCGCTCGGCGTGATGCTCGATCAGGATTGGGGGCTCGTTTCCCTGGGCCTGCTCACCACCGTGATCTGCGCCGTCAGTTTCTTTCTCGCGCTGCGCAAGAGCCCGGTTCCAGTCTCGCCGGGCGAGCACTTGCCCTTCAGTGCCGTGCTTGGCCGGATCGCCCCGCACGGCATCGCGTTGGCCCTCGGCGGCATCGGGTACAGCGTTCTCGCCACCTTCGTCACGCTTTACTACATCAGCCGCCACTGGAACCCCAACGGCGCGGCGTTTTGCCTGACCGCGTTTGGCGTGGCGTTTATTGCCGCCAGGCTGCTCTTCATCCAGACCATCAACCGGTTTGGCGGGTACGCGGTGGCCATTGTCTGCCTGATCGTCGAGTCGCTGGGGGTTCTGGTGATGTGGAGCGCGGGGTCGCCCTGGCTGGCGTCGGCCGGTGCGGCGGTCACGGGATTCGGCTTCTCACTGGTTTTTCCCGCGCTGGGCGTGGAGGCGGTAAAGCGCGTTCCGGAGCACAACCGCGGGACTGCGCTGGGCGTTTTCACCGGGTTTTCCGACGTTTCGTTCTTCCTGGTCGGCCCAATTGCCGGTGCGGTAATCGGCGCCTGGGGCTACGGGAGCGCGTTCCTGTTTGCCCTGGCCAGCGTGCTGGCGGCGCTGGGAATCGTGCTGGTACTGCGCGAGTTCCAGAAACGCTGAGTTCTCCTAGAACAACCGGAAGTTCACTGCAACGTTGATCATTGAAGCCACCGGCTTGCCGTCTTTCATCGCCGGCTTGAAGCGGTACTTCTGCACCGCCTCAAGCGCCTTCTCATCCAGGCCCATGCCCAGCGACTGCACCACGCGTGGATTCCGCGGATAGCCATGCGCGTCCACGATCACAAACACCACGCAGATTCCCTGGTACTTGTTGCGCCGCGCCTCATCGGAGAACTCGGCCTCCGGAGTCACGATGGGAACAGGGTTTGAAACGCCTCCGACTCCAGGTCGATAAACCGAGTCGCCAAAACCACGTTCGAAGCCTGGGCCATAGCCGTTGCCTTTCCCCGGCCCATCGCCGCCCTCTGAACCAGTGCCGAGTCCGGCAGGGCCGCCGGGTCCGTTCGAGAGCAGGCTCACGTTGGGTGATCTGTGCACACCGACGTTCGGCAGCGAAGCATTATCGGGCAGCTTGATCTCCACCGGAACGGCAATCGCCGGATCGACAGGCAGCCGCGTATTCTGCAGCAAAGGAACCTGCGGCGAAACGATAGGCATGCTCTCCTGTCGAGGCGTTCTACCTTCGATCGGATTTGTGAGTTGGTTGGAACCGCCGCCCCCTCCGCCTGCACTTCGCGCTGAGGAGGGCGCAAAGAGCGTGAAGTCGCTGAGATGAATCTTATCGCCCGGCATTGGCGTCGGAAGATGGCCGATCGTCCTGCCTAATCCCACAAGAAGCAGCATTGCCAGGATGGCGCCATTCGCGAGAGTTGCTGTGCCAATGGCCCAGGGGTTCGTCTTCGGCTCAACGCTCCCTTGTAGGAAGTGGTCAAAAGGATAGCCGGCTGCGCTTTGTACGCGATCGGCGGATGACCTGGCTGAAAGGTGCGGACGCTCCCTGTTCATAGGGCCTCAATTCCGAATACCGATACGCGATAGACGGGCAGCGTGGAGAGTCGTCAACCGGCTGTCGCCTGCGATGCATTCAAACTGACTGATTGATACACTGCCTCTTGTATGGTCCCCGATACGGAAACTCTAAAAGCCGCCGGTGAACAGCTCTGCGCCACAGCGCGCTGGTGCTACACCCAGGGCTGGGTCCCGGCCACCAGCGGCAACTTCAGCGTGCGCCAGGCCGGCCGCAGATGCGCATGGGCATGCGGTGATTGATTCGCTCGATGGGACTGAGTGATCGGGAGGACAAGTCCCGGTGCGCAGCGAGCTACTTTGCAGCCGGTGCAGGAGCGGCGCTGGCAGCCGGGAGCGGCGGAAGATTGCTCACGGCGGATACCGGCAATTCCACCGCGCCGACGTGGTTGGTCAAAAGGTCATGCACGCCTACGCGCAGAAAGTAGTTCCCTTTCACTGGAACGCTGATCTCCTGCCTGTACTGAAGCTCTGGTTTGTTGCCGGTGCGATGCACTGAAGCAAAAAAATCCGGCTTCACCATCTCCTTGATGTCGTTGACCTGGGTGTTGATGGCCAGGCCGTCCGCGTCATAGACGCAGGTGACAAACTCGATGGCGCAGTAGAGCGGGCCCTGCGGCGTCGGTTCGCAGTGAATGTCGTCGAGATGGGCTTTCAAGTGCACGTTGTAGCGGCGAAAGGGCCCTTTGGCGTTTGCATTGGGCTGATTGTGCGGGTAGGGAGCGGGTTCCTCCTGGGCGATGCTGGGCCGCACGATGGCCTCGAAGACGATCTGCGTCGGCTCCGGGCCGCCATGCACCATGGCCATCTGCATGACGCTCAAGGGAGCGCGCTCGGCGCTATTAGTCTTTGCTTCGTCCTTCGCATCCTTCTGCGGCGCCGTGGCGTTGGGATCGGTGGCATAGTACCCGCGCCGGTAGGCGAGCGAGAAGCCCTTTTTCGCGAGTTCGATCTGGATCTTGCGATACTGCCCCTTCCACTTGTCGCTGCTGGGGGTATAGGCGATCGTGTAATAGTTGGAGCCGCCCTCAACAGCTCGCGCCGCTGACTGCTTGATGTTATTGCTATTGGAAAAAGCCTCACCGCCGGTTGCATCGGCGATGTCCTCCATGGCGGCACGGCGAGCTGCATTGCCGGAATAGAACGCATCGTTTTGCGAAGGGACTGCCGGGTTGGCTCGGCCTCCGCCACCGGTGTTGGCGTTGGAACTGGTGAACAATGGCTCGGTAGTCAGGCCGCGGGTATCAATCGGATAGACAGCGACCTGGTTATGCGCAAGCAGGTTGACCGTCTCCCTGAACTCTTCAATATAAGCTGGGCGCATGTTTTCCGGCGCCTCTCCGTTGGGAAGAATGGAGATGGGGAACGATGAAGAAAACCAGAGAAGATTTTTGCGGCCGGGAAGCTGGCCCAGGTAACGGCCGAGCTGGTTGAGCGAATCCAGCGCGATCTGCCGGCGCGCCTCGAGCTTGGCTGCCGTTGCCGGATTCATACCGGACGGGGCCGTGGGCGAGGAGGACATGGCGGGAGTGAAATAGACAGGAAAACTGGGCGCGGCCTGCTTGGTGTTGAGTGCTGCCAAAAGCAGGTCGCGATCCGAGGTGAATCCCTGCAACAAATACATCTGCGTCGAGGTGAGCGAGAGAATGGCGTAGCGCCCGCCTCCCGGAGCCGTCTGAAGATATTGCTTCACCTGGTCGAGCGACTTCTCCTGATCCGTCTGCGGCGTGTTGAGATGATCCAGCAGAATCAGGTTGAGCGGCCCGGTGGCCGGCAGTGCGAATTCATTGGTGAACGAGCCGGGGTCGTGGCTGACCGCTGGCGTCTGGGGCGCAGCCGCTGCCTGATCCGCAGTGTGCTCCTCGAAGCTCTTGATGATCTCCGAGTGGCCGTCTTCCTTCAAATTGAACTCTGCCTGGGTGAGGCCGCGCACAGGATTCTGATGGGAGTCGGTGACGATGACATCGATGACGACCAGGTTGGATTGGACGTGGATGGTGGAAGCCGGTTGAGGCGCGGGTGCAGGGGCTTGCGCGAGCGCAACGAAGGGAGCGCAAAGAGAGGCAGCAAGGAAGCAGCGGGGAAACGCTGTCGGCATCGGCTCGGCCCTCCTGACCTTGAGCCCAAGATAACACGGGGTTGTTTGCGAATTTCAATTGAGGCAGGCAGGGTGGTCGCGAAAGGCTCACCGTTATCGGTCAATCGACGGCGTACAACGCAGAACGGCCGCCCCGAAGGGCGGCCGCCGTGTTGTTGGCTGCAAGCGAGAACTAGCTTTCGCGCTCGCTCTTCCAGTTGATGAGATCGCCAAGAGTCGTGGTGGACGAGGAGACCGGCGCCTTGTGGCTTCCGCCGCGATTTTCGCCCTTGTAGTCCTGAACTTCCGCGCGGCTGGCTTCATGGCCACTCACTGCGCGCAGGCTCAAGCCCACTTTCTTCTCTTCCACGTTGATCTTGATGATCTTGAAGTCGTGCTCCAGACCAGTCTCAAGCTTGGATGGCCCGCCGCCCTCGTCGCCTGCCTCGGAGATGTGGCAAAGACCTTCCACTCCCTCGGCAATCTCAACGAATGCGCCGAACTGCGCCGTCCGCAGCACCTTGCCGTGAACCACATCGCCCACGCGATGTGCGGCAAAGAAGCTCTCCCAAACGTCGGGTTGGAGCTGCTTGATGCCCAGCGAGAGGCGGCGGTTCTGCGGCTCCACGCCGAGAACAACTGCCTTCACCTTTTCACCCTTCTTCACCACTTCAGAAGGATGCTTGACGCGCTTGGTCCAGCTCAGGTTGGAAACGTGCACCAGCCCATCGATGCCGTCTTCGATTTCAATGAAGGCGCCAAAGTCGGTGAGGTTGCGCACCCGGCCTTCAACCACTGTGCCTGCCGGATACCGCTCGGTCAGGTTCTCCCAGGGGTTGTCGAGCAACTGCTTCATGCCCAGCGAGATGCGGCGGTCTGCCGGATTGACGCTGAGTACAACCGTCTCAACCTCATCGCCCGGCTTCACCAGCTTCGACGGGTGCTTCAGGCGCTTCGACCAGGTCATCTCAGAGAGGTGAACCAGGCCTTCAATCCCCTGCTCGAGCTCAACGAACGCACCGTAATCCGTAACAGACAGCACACGGCCATGGACGTGTGCGCCCACCGGATAGCGCTCGGTTGCATCGAGCCACGGATCGGGCGTGAGCTGCTTGAAGCCCAGCGAAACGCGCTGCTTGTCCTTGTCGAACTTGAGCACCTTCACCTGGATCTCGTCGCCCACGTTCACCAGGTCGCGCGGATGCGTGAGGCGGCCCCAGCTCATGTCGGTGATGTGCAGCAGGCCGTCAATGCCGCCGAGGTCAACGAACGCACCGTAGTCGGTGAGATTCTTGACCGTGCCGGTGAGCACCGCGCCCTCGCCCAACTGCTCCAGCGTGCCGGAGCGCTTGGCGTTCTGCTCTTCTTCCAGGATTTCCTTGCGGCTCACCACAACATTGCCGCGCTTCTTGTTCAGCTTGATCACGCGGACTTCAATCTGCTGGCCGAGATAGCCATCCAGATTGCGGACCGGGCGAATTTCAAGCTGCGAACCGGGCAGGAATGCCTTGAGGCCGATGTCGACCGTGAGTCCGCCCTTGACGCGGCTGACCACTGTGCCGATCACCGGAGTCTTGTCGTTGGCGGCCTTTTCGATCACGTCCCAGACGCGCAGGCGCTGGGCCCGCTCGTAGCTGACCAGGTATCCGCCTTCGGGCTCCTCGCGCTCGATCACAACTTCAATCACGTCGCCGGGCTGGAACCTGACGGCACCGGTGTGGTCGAGAACCTGCTCCAGGGGCACCATCCCCTCGGACTTGAGGCCCACATCCACAATCAGGTGCTTCTCCGTCTGCTTGAGCACCGTGCCGGAGACGATCTTGTCGCCGTAAGCTTCAACGGCGGCAGCCTCTGCGGCCTGCTCGCGTTCAAACTCGGCGAGCGCGGCGGAGAAGTCGTCCATCGACTCAGCGCCGTGGCCTTCGTGGGCATGCGCTGCAGCGACAGGCGCGGCAGACTCCGATTCAGATGCGGACCGCTCGGGTACTTCCGTAACTGCCGGGGCGGCGGGCGTGACTTCCGCGGCGGCTTCGGCGACAGGAACGGGTTCGGATTGCGCGGTAACTTCCGTTGCAACTCCTGATGCGAGCTCGGCTACGACCGGGGCGGCCTCTGCGGCGTCTTCCACGTGAGTGGCTTGTTCCACAGGTGCGGCCTCGATTGCGGGCTCGGTTGGGGCATCGGCGTCCAGCGCGGGAATTTCAACTGCTTCGGCGGTCTCAGGGTTGGACGTGGATTCGTACGACGGCTGCTCTTGCTCCGTCGCAGGCTCGAGTGTGGGGGTTTCCAATTCGGTGTTCAGGGTTATGCTCTCGGTTTCGGGATTGAGGACGTTTGGCATCACTGCGGCTCCGGAATTCCTTGCTCCCGCGGCGAATTGTGCTTGCCGCTGGGTTTGACTCCAGCACGGCGATGGCCGCCGGCCTGGAACCTGACCGCGTCCCTCAAGTCAGCCGCTGCTTGTGCCAAAAGTGTTTTCGCAGGGACAGTCCTGCCAGCAGGCTGCGCTGGAGCGTTCGCGACTGGTCTCCGTGGGAAACACCCGGCAGGCAACTGCTTGCTGAAGGGCGGCCGTAGCCCGCTGCTGGAATCCGCACAGTAAGCTACGCTCCTGAGTATAGCGATGTCAGCTTTCCCGCGTCAATCCAACAGCTTGCCCACAACCAGCCCAAAACGGGATTGAAATCGCAATTTCATATTGGGCGATCTCAAGCATTGGACTTAAGTGCTGCGTTGGGTCGGCGAAGAGAAGCTGGGCAGCCGGCTTTTTGTGGATTTCCGTCCCATAGCGTGGAAGATTTTCTGGATTCTTTCGAGCGAAGAGACTTCCTCCGGCAGAATGGACCGCCGAATCGCGCGGGAAACGCACAACCCTTCGCAGTGCGGAGAACGCCCCTTATACTGGGGCGACGGCAAAAAACTTATGGATCATCTTTTTACTCCCTGGCGCTACGCCTACGTCACCTCTGCCAAATCCTCCACGCGCCCCGGCGTTGCCGACGCGCTCTCGGCCTGGCCCGGCGACAAGGGCTGCGTCTTCTGCAACCTGATTGCGTCCATCGATTACGCCATTGCCGGCGGCATGAATGCGGACGAGGCGGAACGCGCCGGCGGCCTGATCAAGCGCGGGAAACACTGCTTCATCTGCCTCAACGCCTTTCCTTACTCCGCGGGGCACGTGATGGTAGTGCTCTACGAGCATCTTGACCGGCTGGCGGCATTGACCACCGAAGCCGCTCACGAACTGATTGACCTGGGCCAGCAGACCGAGCGGGCTTTGCAAACGGTCTACCAGCCGCAGGGATTCAACATCGGCATGAATGTGGGGCAAGCCGGCGGCGCAGGCGTTGCCGGCCATCTGCACATGCACGCCCTGCCGCGCTGGCTCGGGGACACCAACTTCATGACCACCATCGGCGAAACGCGCATGCTGCCGGAAGACCTCGAAACAACGTGGCGGAGGATGCGGGAAGCGTTTGTGGAGCTGGGCGTTTAGCGAGTCAGCCGGCCAACTACAGCGGAACCAGAATTGCTATATCCCGAAAGCATTGCACTCAAGTCGACGCGACCCCACGCAGCGGCGACCTTGCACAGGTCCAGACAGGACACACTTATTTTGATTCCGCTTTAGTCAGCGGCGCCGCGCACTGGATGGCGGAATTCGAGCCAGATCAGAGAAACGGGTTCTGAATTTGAAGCGTGCCGAAACGCTGCCCGTGCTGCATATCTTCCGAATAGAGGATGCCGCACTCGGCCTGCATGGCTGCGCAAACAATCAGCGAGTCATACCATGAGAGCCGATACCGGCTCTGCAACGCGAGCGCTTCACCATACAGAGCCGCGGAGGAATGAACGCGCAAGAGGGGAAGGAACACCTTCTCAAGATAGAGTTGGGATGATTCGATGGACATGGGTGCGACCAGGCGTTTTGTCGCAACGTTAACGAACTCTTGGACCACCTGGAAACTCACCACGCCCTTGAGAGAACCAAGGCTATCGCGAATCAGTTTCGCGGCCTTCTGTTCCTTTACCGGATCGCGTCGGTCGATCGAATAAATAAAAATGTTGGTATCTAGAAAACATCTATCGTTCATTCATTTCGTCCCTTGTGAAATGGCGGCCGGCATTCACGCCTTTCAGGCGGTCCATGAGGTCGTCGAAGGCTTCGACATTGTTCCTGGTAGACGTAAATTGCGTGAGCCACTCGCGGAAGGCCTCGTTGAGCGTGGTGTGGCGCTCGCGCGCAACCAGGCGCGCGCGGTCGATGAGTTCGTCTTCGGCACTGAGGGTTACGTTACGCATACGAAAACAGTGTACACGAAAATAGTGTAAGTTGTCGCGCGGACTTCCCCTTCGAAACCCGGCTAAGGCCCTGAAATGAAACCGTCTTAGGGTCTGTCAAAGGGACTCTATCGAACCTAACCAACTCACTAGTGTCTTTAGTCTGGAATTCTTTCCACATTTGAAAGTGTCATTCCGAGCGAAAGGACCCCCGAACGCTTCTCAGTTCGGGGGTGGTGAGCGAAGAATCTGCGTTTGTTCTTTCAGGCGCCCCACTCGAAACTTCAAGAAACCGAGCCTTCGCTGCTGGCCGACTCCTCCGCCTCCGCCGCCAGCGCCAATCCCGGCTCGTCCACGTCGGCCGCATCCAGATCCGCGGCATCCAGCAGATTTCTCGGAATGGCCTTCGACGTTCTAACCCCCAGCCCCCGCAGCATCTCCACCTGTCGAATCAAATTCCCGCGCCCACCCACCAGCTTCTTCATGGCATTCGAGTAGCTCGTGTCGGCCGCGCGTAGGCTGTCCCCGACTTTCTGCAAATCGCTCACAAAATTCACGAACTTGTCATAAAGCTCTGACCCGCGATTCATCACGTCCCTCACGCTGCGCGCCTGCAGCTCCTGCTGCCACAGCACGTTCACAATCCGAATCACATAGAGCAGCGTGGTGGGTCCGACCAGTAGGACTCCCTGTGCGTAGGCGTCGGCCCACAGCTCGGGGTCGCCTTGCAACGCCAGCAGAAACGCCGGCTCCACAGGAACAAACATCACCACGAAGTCGGGCGACTCAACCCCCGGCAGCTTGTGATAGCCGGCCTTCGACAAGCCGGTAATATGGCCCCGCACGCTGGCCAGATGTAGCTTCAGAGCGACTTTGCGCTCGTCGTCGGTGGCGGCGTTTGCGTAATCCGTGTACGCGAGCAGCGAGACCTTCGAATCAATGATCAGATTGCGCCCGCCGGGCATATAGACGATCACGTCCGTCCGCGCGGTCTTCGATTTTTCGCCGTCTTCCGAAGCCAGTCCGGTAAAACTCTGCTGAAAACTGTACTGCTCGCCTTCATGCAGGCCCGCTTTCTCCAGCAGGTCGCGCAGGATGAACTCGCCCCAGTCGCCCTGCGCCTTGGCCGACCCGCGCAATGCGGTGGTCAGGTTCTTTGCTTCCTCGGCAAGTTGCAGATTGAGGCTGCCCAGGTTGCCGATGAGGCCTTCCAGCCTGGCCACGCCGGTCTTCGAGTCGCTCTGCGCCTCTTCCACCTTCTTGCGGAAGTCCTCAATTTGCGTCTTGAGCGGGGAGAGCAGCGTTCCAAGCTCCTTTTGGCTGCCTTCGGAGAACGACTTCGATTTTTCATCGAGAATTTTTCCAGCCAGGGCTTCAAACTGGTCAGCCAGCGTCTTCTTGGCGGACTCCAGCAACGCCAGCTTCTCCGCCAGCCCTGCGCGCTCGCTGTTGAGCTCGGCCTCCAGTTGGCTGATGCGCGCGGCGGACTTGCTTTCCGCCTGGGACCTCGTCTGCAGTTCCCCACGCAGGCCGTCCAGATCGGCGGTCAACTTCTCGATCGTCTTTGCCCGCTCGCCCGCCAGCGAAGCGTATCCCGCCCGGCCCGCCGATTCACCCTGTGCCTGCGCCAGATCGCCTCGGACGGCAGCCAACTCCTCCATCAGCTCGCCAGCTCGTTTCTCCAGTTGCCCCTTCTCCGCCTTGTTTGAAGCGGCCCGCAGCCAAAAGCCCAGAACAATTCCCGCAAACGCGGCAACGATGGCGCCAATCAACCCCTGCATTTCTTATCCCTTCCCCACTTCGCCTAATGTACGCCTTCGCCCTGTGCATTTCCCGCCAAAATGGATGATCGCGGCGAATCGGCGCATCCTGATCTCTGACCCCTGATCCCTGATCTCTGGCTCCGCCTTTACACACCCCCACCGGCCCGGTAAACTTGAGGTTTCGGGGCCATGCGTTCTTTTTTTGGCGCAATGGTTGTGTCCCCCTGCCGCGGGCGGGTATTGTAGGCAAACAGCATGGGATTGCAATTGACCCCTGATCGACGCGCAAGTTGAGATCAAAACCAAGTTTCAAAAAAACACCAGGTTTGGAAGAAAACGAGGAGAAGCACGCATGGCCGTTGAAGAGAAGGTAAAACAGATCATCGTCGAGCAGTTGCAGGTGGATGAAGCCGAGGTGACCCCCGGCGCCAGCTTCCAGGAAGACCTGGGCGCGGACTCGCTGGACGTTGTGGAACTGGTGATGCAGTTTGAAGAGGCCTTCGACCTCGAGATTCCGGACGAGGACGCCGAGAAGATCAAGACCGTCAAGGACGCGATCGACTACATCGAGAAGAACGCGAAAGACCCGAAAGGTGCCAAGTAGCCAGTGGCGCGTCGAGTCGTTATCACCGGCCTGGGGCTGGTGTGCGGTGTGGGCAACACCGCGCCCGAAGTTTGGCGGCAGCTATTGGCTGGCGCCAGTGGTATGGCCCCTATTCAGGGGTTTGACACCACTGGCTTCCCCGTCACCTTTGCCGCCGAGGTCAAGAACTTTGACCCCTTGAACTTCGTGGACAAAAAAGAGTCGCGCAAGATGGGGCGATTCATTCATTTTGCCTTCGCGGCCGTCCAGGAAGCGATGGCCCAGTCGGGCCTTCAAATCACCGACGAAAATTCCGACCGGGTGGGCGTATACATCGGGTCGGGCATCGGCGGATTTGAGATTATCGAACGCGAGCACTCCAACCTGCTCGCAGGCGGCCCGCGCAAAATCTCTCCCTTCTTCATTCCCGCGGTCATTGTGAACATGGCGGCCGGGCAGATCAGCATCCGTTATGGCGCCAAGGGGCCCATCTCGGCTACGGCCACGGCCTGTGCTACGAGTGCCAATTCCATTGGCGACTCGGCGCGCATGATCATGTACGGCGATGCGGACGTGATGATTGCCGGAGGTGCGGAAGCATCCGTGACGCCGCTCTCGGTGGGCGGATTTGCGGCCTTGCGCGCACTCTCCACCCGCAACGACGAACCCACACGCGCCAGCCGCCCCTTTGACAGGGATCGCGACGGCTTTGTGATCGGCGAGGGCGCGGGCATTCTGATTCTCGAAGAGCTCGAATTTGCCAAGGCGCGGGGCGCAAAGATTCTGGGCGAAGTAATTGGCTACGGCATGAGCGCCGACGCCTATCACATGACAGGCATTGCCCCCGAAGGCGCAGGCGCGCAGCGCAGCATGCGGGCAGCCTTGAAAGACGCGAAGATTACTCCGGAAGAAGTGGGCTATGTCAACGCCCACGCCACTTCAACGCCTGCCGGCGACGGCAACGAATCGCGCGCGATTGAGCTGGTGTTTGGCGAGCACGCACTGAGCCACAGACTCAAAATCAGCGGAACCAAGTCCATGACCGGCCACCTGCTGGGCGGCGCGGGAGGCCTTGAAGCCGGCATCACCGTGATGGCACTGCTCAACCAGAAGCTTCCGCCCACCATCAACCTGGACAATGTGGACCCCGAGTGCCGGCTGGATTACGTGCCCAACAAGGCTGTCGATCACAGCTTCGATGTGGCGCTGTCGAACTCATTCGGCTTCGGCGGAATCAACGCCACGCTGATCATCCGACGGTGGACGGAGTAAGAACAGCTCTTAGCTTCTAGCTGCTAGCTTTTGGCTGCTTCGTTCTGGCTGCCGGCTCTGGCTCGACGCGAAAGATCAAGCAAAACAAACGGCGCGAATCCTGATCGGATTCGCGCCGCTTTTGTTTTGAGCCACAAGCTTCTTCAGCCGGTGATCGCCGCGAAGGCCACGCCGACGAGCACAATGATGGCCCACCATCCGAATACGGCGATGTACCCGGAGCTCCGCTTCACGCCAGCCACTGTGGCGATGCCGATACCCATCAGAATCAAACACCAGATGGTCACTGCGTCCAGCGAAGAGGCCAGGCTGTAGAGCGCCTTGTTGGTCTCAATTGGATTGAGGAACGCTCCCAGGTTGGTAGGAGCGAAGTTCTTGATGTTGAATGTCTCCGGCGCAGCTCCCGCAAAGATGACAATCGTACCTAGCAGGGACTTGAATATAGTGGGCAGATTTGCGAAGAACCAAACCACAAAGACCTGGCTGAATGTGGCCTTGCCGCCAAAAACGAAGTTGATGGTGCCCCAGAGTACAACGGCAACGACGGCTGCGATCACGAGTACGAAGACCGGGCCCGCGACGAAGACTCCCTCAGTGACGTACAGCGAGATCTTGTTCGACATCTCGCGCGAGGCCGGGGGCGCCTGGGCCATTCTCTCTTCTGCCTTCGGGTCCAGATGGATCTGGTTGTCCACCACTGTCTGCATGCCGATCTTCATATAGATCGCGGCAAAGAAAATGTAGCCAACCAACGCAAATATGAGCCACGGCATCCACCAGCTCTTGTTGCCGCGCTTGATGTCTTCAAAGGTCTTCGATGGTGCGGTGAACGCGTAGGTCACGCGCTGCAATTCAGACAGACCGGGGGCTGGAACAGCGGCGGATTGCACTTCCATGTCGCTCATGATTTCGCCTCTCAAAAAGCCGGATTAGGGCTGTTGCACATCGTTCGCTCAGCTTGACGGCGCCATCGCGCTTGCAGTTGCATTTTCACCCAACTCGCCGCAGAGAGCAAGTCACCGCCGGCTGCGGGCCGTGAAAGAGAAAAGCATTTGCACGCGATTGTACCGCTGCAACGCCTGAATAACCCAATCATTTTCTGAGAAGGGGCGGGTGAATCAGGAATGCCGGCTTCTACCGTCCGCGTGCGGCCATCGCGCCAACCGGATCGTCGACCTGCGCCACAACCCTGGTCCTGGCATGGCGCCGGTGCTTGCCATAAGCGTGGTGACTGCTGTTCGGCGAGACCGGAGCTGGAGCAATATCAGCCTGCGCGACTTCCATCTGCCCGGCCTCCGGCTGCACCGCTTCCGGCTTGGCGCTCTTCGCCATCACGGTGGTTGACCGCGTCGCACGGCGCGCCGGCGCGTAGCTCTTGTAGACCGTGATGTGGAAGCAAGCCTGCTGAAACTCCTCTTCCACGTCGATCTTGCCGGCCTGCTCCAGCGGCAGCAGATGAGTCCGCATCCAGGCGATCTCCTGCCGGCTCAGCGGGCTCTTGGCAATGTCGATGGTGGCGCCGGTCAGATGCGGGCTCACAATGTCCCCTTCAGCGGCAGCGGCGTTGCCGTTAATCTCCATCAGGCGCTTCTGGTAGGCGATGGTGCGCACGGCCGAGCTGACTTCAAGGGGACGACGAAACTCCGCCGCGTGGCTGCGCGCAAGGTCTGAAAGAAACAGCGCCGTCCACGGCCTGCAATAGCGGTGGTTCACGGGTAGGTTGCCGTTGATGATGAGCGCGATGGACGTCGGCACAGGGACCAGCATCTTTTTGGCGATTCGGTCGGCGAGGTCGTCTTCATCTTCAATCCGCTCCAGCCCCTCGGCGTCGGACATCGCGTTCTGGTGCTCGAGAATGGCGCGCGAACCAACCAGCGGCGCCGGCATGCCGAAGCGCGAAGTGCGCAGCGACACGGCGCGCAGGGCGGCGCGGCGGGTGAGCGTCGCTGCTACCGGTTCAGGGTCGGCGGAGGCTGTTTCGGACTCCTTCACGCGCGTTTCCGCTTTAGAGCGGGTTTGCGTGGCGGGTACAGGGTCGGCGTCAGCGGTGGTGCCTGTTTCCGATGAGGAGCCAGGCTCCGCATAGGGTCTTGATTGGGAAAAGGGATTTGCTGCAGCAAACGGGCTTGCGTTGGTTGCCGTTTGTGCTTCAGCAGCCGAGCCTGGATCACGGGATGCGTCGGCTTTGGGCATTTGGAGGGCAGGCTTGCGGGCCCGAATCGCTGCCGGTGCGGAAGCCACTTCGGGGGTACGCGCTGCGCGGGTCCGGCTCTGGCGCGGCGCTTCGGCTGCGACGGCGCCATGGGCCTGGGTGGGGTGAGCGTGGTGTGCAGTGGATTTGGCAGCCTGGCGAAGCGCCAGGTCGCGGCGAATCTTGAGTCCTGCAGCGCGGCCAACCTCCTGCGGAGTGGCGCGCCCGGCTTTCTTCGCAACCATGTGAGCGGCTGGGGTGGTCTGGGCGTGCCTGTGGGCCTTCGCCGGTCTAACCGTCGACCCGTTGGCTGATGAAACCGAGAGTGCAGCCAGCACAATTGCTGTAAGAAGGTTTCGCCGCATAAAGGAGAGTGCGGAGAATCCAGAGCCTCTTTAGTTTAGACGCAATCGAGTTCAATACCGAGTACCTGTTGAGGTGCGGGCATGTCTGATAACTGTCGCACCGTGCAGACAGATTGCAAAGCCGTTTACAATCAGAAAGTTCCCAACCTCAAAGATCGCCTGAAAATCAGGGATCACCCGAGCTCAAGTGAAAATCTCGAATAAATGGGTCTGGATTACCGTTGTCGTGTTGCTGGTTGTGCAGGCGGCGCAGGTGGCGTACGTCGTTCATCGCGAGTCCCTGACCTGGGACGAGGACAATCACATGTTTGCCGGGTACATGATGCTGCACACCGGCGACTACGGCCTCAACCCGGAGCACCCTCCTTTGGTAAAAATGCTGGCTGCGCTCCCGCTCCTTGGGCGCGATTTGTGGGTCCCACCGCTGACGGGCCGCGATTTCAAGGCGGAGGCGTACCTGGGTGGGCGCGATTTTCTTGCCCGCAATGACGGCGCGAGCCAGCATTTGGTCTTCCGCATGAGGCTTGCTGCCGGGCTGCTGGCGCTGGCGCTTTCGCTGCTGGTGTTTTTTGCGGCACGCGAGTGGTTTGGCACGGAAGCGGCGCTGATTGCGCTGGTGCTGGTTGTCTTCGATCCCAACCTGCTGGCTCACTCCGCGCTGGTGACGACGGATATGGGCGTCACGCTTTTCTTTCTGGCCGCGGTCTACGGGTTCTATCGCTATGTGAAGCAGCCTTCGCTGGTGCGGCTCTTGTTAGCAGGTATCGCCGCCGGCCTTCTGCTGGCCACCAAGCACTCCGGCATTCTGTTTGCGCCCATGCTGGTGCTGCTGGCCGGCTGGGAGGTTTTTTCAGCGCCCAAAGGAACTCGCACGCGAGTTGCCCTGCGGTTGAGCGGCGCCATGGCGGCAATCGTCGCGGTGGGCGTACTGGTGCTGTGGAGCTTCTATGGTTTCCGCTACGCCGCACGGCCTGCGGGCCTGCAGCTCAGCACTGCGCTGGCTGACTACGCAGCGCCGCTCGGGCACTTCAGCGCGGGCGTGATTATGTTTTTTGCGCGCTATCGCCTGCTGCCCGAGTCCTACCTGATGGGCCTCGTGGACGTGAAGCGCGTCGCCGAATTCTATCCCACCTTCATCTTCGGCAAGGTCTACGCGCATGGAGTGTGGTGGTACTTCCCCGCCGCCATCCTGATCAAGACCACGCTCGGCATGCTGGCGCTGGTGGTGGTTGCAGGCTGGGCCATCGCGAGCGGGCGGCTGCGCAAGGGACGCGAACTCGCCTTCATCCTGATCCCGTGGATCGTGTACCTGGCCGTTGCCATTCAGGCAGGCATGAATATCGGCGCGCGCCACATTCTGCCTCTCTATGCCCTGGCGGCGATCCTTTCCGGCGGCGGAATCGTGGCGCTGGCTGAGCGGAACCGCCGCTGGATCTGGGTCGGAGCCGCGCTGATCGTTGCGCACATCGTCTCCGCGCTCACGGTCTTTCCGAATTACATGGCCTATGCGAACGAAGCCTGGGGCGGCCCGAAGAATGTGCACAACCTGCTGAGCGACGCCAACGTGGACTGGGCGCAGCAACTGTTCCAGGTAAAGGATTGGCAGGACCAGCACCCCGGCGAAGAATGCTGGTTTGCATACTTTGCGCGGCCCGAGATCGATCCCGGAGTCTATGGAATCACCTGCCACGCGCTTCCCACCATCGACACGTCCTGGCTGGGCGCGTCGGACATTGTGCCGGCCCAGATCAACGGCGCCGTGCTGATCAGCGCAGGCGACCTGAGCGGCTGCGAGTGGCCCAGCGGGCTCATGAATCCCTATCGCGATTTTCAACCGCTGCAACCGGCGGAGAGCATTGATTACTCGGTCTTCGTGTATCGCGGCAGCTTCAGGATGAACCAGGCCGCGGCGTTGAGCCGCGCACAGCACGCGTATGAGTTGCTGGCTGCGCACAAGCCGGAAGACGCGCTGGCCCTTGCAAAAGAAGCTGTTGCGATTGATCCGGAAGAGATCACCAGCCAGACGGCCTTGGGCGATGCCGCAGTTGCGTTGGGCCACAAGGACGAAGCCCGGCAAGCGTGGCAGGCAGCCATCGACTCAGCAAAGCACCTGGAGCCAGATGCGCAGGTCAGCTACATTCCCGACCTCGAAGCAAAGTTGAAGAGGCTCTAGAAGCGCGTCAGGTGAGAATTGGTATATACTTTTGGTAGATACTACTGGAGGCGCCCATGGCCGCAAAAGCAGGAACGAGTCCAAAGAAGACGGATGCGAAGCTGTTTTGGAATGGCCGCAGCCAGGCGGTGCGGCTGCCCAAGGAGTTTCGTTTTGAGGGCGACCGGGTGCACGTGAGCCGCATGGGCGCTGGCGTGTTGCTGGAGCCTGTACCTCTGATCGAGAAGGAATCGATCGAGGAATTGTTCGCGCGCATGGATGCGATGGGAGGCGACCCGATTTTCCCCGATGGGCGCAAACAGAACCTTGCTCCCATTCGTGAGTATTTCAAGTGAATTACCTGCTCGATACCAATGTCTGCATTGCGCTGATCAACGGGACTTCAACTCAAGTTCGCCAGCGCTACATTCGAGCCACGAACCATAAGGTCATCCCTCACACCTCTTCCATCGTTGTGCATGAACTTTGGTATGGCATAGCTAAGAGTGGCCGTGTGCCTCAAAATGGAAACCGGCTGACTGCATTCCTGAAGAGCGCTGTCGCCACACTCGAATATTCCGAGCAGGACGCGCGAGGTGCCGGAGAAATTCGCGCGGAACTTGAAAGTAAGGGCCGGCGCATTGGCGAATACGACACGCTGATCGCGGGGCAGGCTCTGAGCCGCAATCTGATTCTGGTAACGGCGAACACGCGCGAGTTCAGAAGAGTGAAGGGGCTGGTAGTGGAGGATTGGTCGGCGTGAGGTCGAGCTTTCCAGGTCACAGAATCGAGATCTGAATTAGCAGTCAAATCAGGATGCAAGCCATTCTACCCTTGCAACTGAGTAGCCGGTCGGACGCAAGACATCCACGACAATGCGCTTCGCATCGGATTGCGCGAAACTCGCAGTGAGTTCAACACGGCCTCCCGGCTCAATCGCCGCCAGATCGTCGATGCGCCCTTCCATGGGCAGATCGTCATACCCATACACGACCCAGCGCACACGATAACCGCGCAGCGTATACGCGGGCAGCGTGCGCCGCGAGACGACTTGCAGCGAGAAATGAGCGGGCGCGGTGCTCTTGAGGACCACCGATTCAATCGGGCTGGCCTGCAAACGGAGAGACTGAAACGACGGCTTGCGATTGGCGTAGAGATCCACCACTCCATGCACGCGCTGGCGGAACGACCCCACGCCTTTATCGCCCACCAGTGTTCGATAGTCGTTGTAGTCGAAGTAGATGGCGCCGGCCACCTGCGGGAACTCGCGAAACACATCGGTGTGGCCGTCCACGATTTCGATTCGATGCGAATCGCCGGGAGGAATGGACGGCTGGCATTCGCACCAACCATACTCCGAAACCACGATGGGCTTGTTGGGAAATGCCTTGCAGATGCGGTCCATGTGGGCGCGTACATCCGACGGGCCGCCCGGTTCCCAACTGCCGTAGTACTCGTTGGTCGAAATGAAATCAAGCTCCCCGGCCATGTCGTCTTCGGGATGCTCGCCGAGCGAGTTGGACGCATAGGTCAGTAGCCGCGAAGGATCGAGCCCGCGCGCTTCCACCGCCAACGCGCGTGCAAACTGCCGCGAGCGCGGATTCTTGCCATCCACTTCATTACACAGTCCCCAACTGACAATGCAGGGATGATTGCGGTCGCGCAGAATCATCTCGCGCAGTTGCTCCTGACCGTAAAACACCAGTTGGCGCTGTACCGAGTCGGTCGTGTTGCTGAAGATTGCACCCCAGGCCGGCACCTCTTCCTGCATCAAAATGCCGTTGCGATCGCAGAAGTCGAGCACGCGCTTGTCCTGCGCCCAGTGGACGCGTGTGAAAACGCAGTTCAGCTCCTTCATGTCGCGATGGTTCGCCTCAATCCATGCGGCCGGCTCGGCCATGCCAAACTCAGGATGGCTGCCGGCCATGCGCTCCACGCCCATCAGGCGAACCGCTTCTCCATTGAGATAAAACTCCGTGCCGCGCGCTTCGAACTTGCGAATGCCAAAAGTGTCCACAAACCTGTGCGAGCCTGCATCGGTGTGAAGGTCCACCGTGGCGACGTAGAGATGCGGCGCATCGAAATGCCACAGTGCAGGCGACTCAATCGGAATCGCGGGCAGAGCCACCGTGGCCCAGGGATTGGCGACGGCGACCATGCCGGAAGATGTAACCTTCAATGTCTCGGACGCGGTTCCTTCTCGCCGTACCGATGCTTCCACACGAAACACCTGCGGCGTATCAAGAGTGTTCCGCACCATCGCGCGTATCTTCACTTCCGCCGTATTGTGTTCCAAGTCCGGTGTCGCATCCACTTCAATGCGTTCAATGAAGATGCGCGGCGTAACCAGCAGCGAGACCGGACGGATCAGCCCGCCATCATTGGCCCAGTCGAACGACTCCATGCGCGGCAGCGAGGCTTCCAATGGCGTGTTATCGACGTGAACCAGAAGCGTGTTTGGCTTGTCGAAGGTCAGTTTCGAGGACAAGTCGCTGGTGAACGCCGTGTAGCCGTCGCCAAAGTGCGAACCAACACGGTTGCCATTGAGAAAAACTCGCGCAGTGTGGAACACCGCTTCGAATTCGACACGCACAAGCTGCTGCCTCCACGCTTCCGGACAGTCGAACTCGATCTTGTACCACGCAAAGCCCACATGCCCCGGTTCACCGGTGATCGTCTGCCACGTATGCGGAACCGTTACGCTCTCCCAGCCGTCTGCGCCCGCAGGCTCAGCCGGCTCATTGGGAAATCCAGACCGAACCAGGCGGAACAGCCAGCCGGTCTCGAGCGGAATGACTGTTGTCGGCGCGACCATAAACTGATCAGCGCGATTGTCTGCAGGAGATGAAGCGTCCGCCGCGAGTGCGGCAGAGGCGCCCAATGCCGGAAGAGCCGCGAGAAATCTGCGCCGGGAAGTCATGCTCGTTCACCCGCGGGACAGGCACTCACGATACGAACCATCCCGACGTTGGCTCGCCCGGATACTGCTCATTTCCTCAAGCCCCCGTGCGCCCACACACATCCTACCGCAGCAGCGTCGGCTCGTCCTCCTTCAACCATTCCGGCGGAAGAATGACGCCCGCGGCAATCTTGTCGCCCGGCTCCAGGTCCAGCAGGCGAGAGTCGTCCCCAATAGCTTACCCCCGCGGTCAGGATTCAGCCCGCCTGATTGATCGGCTTTTGTTTCAACTGAAGGATGAACTCGTAGACTTCGGCGATGGAAAGAAGAACGAAGCTGTCTGCATGTCCCAGTTGATTGGCGGCCGCGGCATCCCGGAGAGCCTTGAGCAGATGCACTTCAATGGGTACAAGATTCTGTGCCTCTAGAACCGGCTTCACGTCCAGCACCACTTTTATGACGCGCTCCGCATCATATTGACTTGCAAAAAACCTGATTGGCTTTCGACCGGGAAAACGGGAGTCCGGTATCGCAAGAAATCGCCCGCTCTTACCCTGTATCGCCCACGCCTTCACGTCCTCGGAGAACTCTCCACGCGTCACATCAAACGACTGTGGCTGAATCATGTGAGCCTGCCTCCCCGCACACCCAGCGGGCCGATGCATCTGCAATTGGCCGCCCGAACTCTCAGCGGAACGAAGGCTTGGAGACCCGGGCGCCTACATAAATCCTACTGCAACAATGCCGGCTCGTCGTCCTTCAATTCTTCCGGCGGGATGATGACCGCAGCGGCGATCTTCTAGCCCAGCTATCTCTTCAGCGGTTTTTGGGCGGGAACTCCTGCTCAACAGCCCGCAACCTTTTGACGTCAAGAAGGTCCTGTTCTCTTCCAGCGGCGAGCTTGTTACGGATCAGGTCTTCTCTGGAGATGACTGCGGTAGGAACCTCGCCGTCGATCCGGCCAACGATTCGGTTCTGCCAGGCTTCGTCAAAACTGATGCCATCGATTTGCTGCAGGATGTCGACCCGCTCTGGAGGTTGGCCCATCTGGAAAACCGTTCCATCCCTGAAATCCGCCGGAGTCAGGCCTGTAAGAGGCGCACCGAATTCCACGAGTGCCTGAAAAATAGCCTTGCTGTTTTCCTCATCGGCGCGGATGAATAGGTCCAGATCCTTGGTAGCGCGCGGCTCCAGATGCACGCCGAAGGCGTAGCCTCCGACAACGAGGTATTCAACGGAGTGAGCGTTGAATACGCGCAGCAGGTCTTTCATGTCCTTGCTCATCATCGCTTGGAGCTCCTTTGAATGCGGCGGCAAAGGCATAGGCTGCCTCACTGGCATCCCAGACGGCAGAGAGACGTTCGCCAACGGAGAGACTCTGCCAGTAGCGATAAGTCTCGGCCTCTTGCTCCTCTGGGTCGTTCACCCGGCGAATGGTCTTATCCATGAAGGTCCTCACGCATGCGGTCCAGGTACTCTAGGTCTCAGAATCGAAACCTGGAGTACACGGGCCATCTCCTACTGCAACAGCGTCGGCTCGTCGTCCTTCAACTCTTCCGGCGGGATGATGACGGCGGCGGCGATCTTGTCGTCGGTCTCGAGGTTGAGCAGGCGAACGCCTTGCGTGGCGCGGCCGGCGGCGCGAATCGTCTTGGTGTCAATGCGGATGATCTTGCCAAACTGGCTGATCACCATCAGCTCCGAGGTGTCGTCGACCAGTTGAATGGTGTTGACGCGGCCGATGCGCGGAGTCACGGCCATGTTCTTCACGCCTTTGCCGCCGCGGGTTTGCAAACGGTACTCATCCACATCGGTGCGCTTGCCAAAGCCGTTCTCAGTGACCGCAAGAATGCGGTATGCGCCCGGTTCGTGCTCCTTGGGTGTGATGGCGACGCCCACCACGAAATCGTTCTTGGCGAGGTCGATGCCGCGCACGCCGTAGGCCGGACGGCCCATGGACCGAACGTCGTTCTCGTCGAAGCGAATGGCCATGCCGAGATGCGTGGCCAGGAAAACAATCTGGCTGCCGTCGGTGATGCGCGCTTTCACAAGCTCATCGTCCTTGTCGATACCGATGGCGATGATGCCGCGCGCCATCACGTTGGAGAAGTCCTTGAGAGGGGTCTTCTTCACCGTTCCGTTGCGCGTGGTGAAGAAGATGAATTTCCCTTCTTCCTCAAGATCGCGCACGGGGAGGATGGCGCGGACGTTCTCACCCGGCTGAAGGTCGAGCAGGCTTTGCATGGACTTGCCCTTGCCTGCGGCGCTCACGTCAGGCACCTCGTACACCTTGACCCAGTAGACGCGGCCGGTGTTCGTGAAGCAAAGCAGGTAGGCGTGGGTCGAATCCACAATCAACTGAGCCACGAAATCTTCATCGCGCGTCTTCATGCCGGTGCGGCCGGTGCCGCCCCTGCGCTGCTGGCGATAGATGCTGATCGGCGTCCGCTTCAGGTAGCCCTGATGGCTGACGGTCACGGCAACCTGCTCGTCGGCGATGAGGTCTTCAAGCTGGAGTTCGGCGCTTTCGTCCACGATCTGCGTGCGGCGCGCGTCCCCATATTTTTCGCGAACCTCTTCGAGCTCCTTGATGATCACGGCGCGCAGCTTTGCGTCGCTCGCCAAAATCGATTCGTACTCGGCGATGCGTTCGCGCACCTGCTTCAGTTCGCTCATCAGTTCATCGATGGAGAGCTGGGTGAGGCGGTAGAGCTGCAACTCGAGGATGGCGTCAATCTGCTTGAGCGTGAGGCCTTTTTCCTCATGCGGCAGGCGCACCCGATCGAGGGTGACCACGATCGACGTGCCCTTGCCCCATGCATAGAGATTCTCGCGGGCTTCAGCGCGTGAGCCGGAACCGCGAATGATCTTGATGACCGTGTCGAGGTTGTCGAGCGCGATCTTGTAGCCTTCCAGGATGTGCTCGCGATCGCGCGCCTTGCGCAGCAGGAACACCGTGCGGCGCTGCACCACGTCGATGCGGTGATCGATGAAGCAGCGAATCGCCTCGTCCAGACCCAGTTCCCGCGGCTGCCCGTTGAGGACCGCGAGGAAGATCATGGAGAAGCTCTCCTGCATCTGCGTGTGCTTGTAGAGCTGGTTGAGCACAATCTCAGGCTGCGATCCGCGCTTCAGCTCGATGACGATGCGCATGCCGTCGCGATCGCTCTCGTCGCGCACGTCGCTGATTTCGTCGATGATTTTATCGGTGACCAGTTCCGCGATGCGCTCAATGAGCTTGGACTTGTTGACCTGGTACGGAATCTCCGTGACAATGATGGCCTGTTTTTCCTTGGTCAGGTACTCGGTGGCCACCTTGGCGCGCATCATGAAGCGGCCGCGGCCCGTCTTGTAGGCCTGCGGAATGCCCGACTTGCCGTAGAGGAATCCGCCTGTCGGGAAATCGGGGCCCTGCACGTGCTTCAAAACTTCAGCCAGGCCGGCGCGGGGATTCTGCACCATCTCAATCGCCGCGTTCAAAATCTCCGTAAGGTTATGAGGCGGAATGTTGGTGGCCATGCCGACGGCAATGCCACTTGACCCGTTGACGATCAGATTGGGAATGCGCGTGGGCAGCACCGTGGGCTCGAAGGTGGACTCATCGTAGTTCGGCGTGAAGTCCACTGTCTCCATGTCGATGTCGGCCAGCAGTTCGCCGGCGATGCGATCCATGCGGCACTCGGTGTAACGCATGGCCGCGGGCGGGTCCCCGTCCACGGAGCCGAAGTTACCCTGGCCGTCGACCAGCGGATAGCGCAACGAAAACGGTTGCGCCATGCGCACCAGCGTGTCGTAGATCGCCGAGTCGCCGTGGGGATGGTAGACACCCATGGCCTGTCCGACGACCTTGGCGCACTTGGCATATTTCTTGTTGTGCGCCAGGCCCATTTCGCTCAGCGTGTAAAGCACGCGGCGGTGCACGGGCTTCAGGCCGTCGCGCGCATCGGGCAGTGCACGCCCGATGATCACGCTCATCGAGTAGTCGAGATAAGAGCGGCGCATCTCCTCTTCGATGTTGATCGGGATGAGGTTCGTGCCGCTGTTGGGCGGCGTACCGCCCTCAAGAGGAAGCTGGGGATTCTGATCGTCTGCCATAGTTTTTTGCTGCCCGCCACAAGGCGGCAAGAAGGTTCCGGTGAAAGCGGGGCCGGACTTTGCGGGCTGCTTCTATTTTACGCGCTCCGAGGGCGTTTCTGCAAGGCGAATGGAGCGAAATAAGTCCTTATTTTGGTTATATTTATAGACATTGAAAGACGCCCCGCAATGAAGCGCAAAAAGCTCAGGCTGCGCGGCGCGATTTTGGCTTGGATTTGGTCACGGTACGGGCCTTCTTTTTACGCCTTTTGGGTGCCTCGTTCTGCCCGGCGTTCTCGCCCAAGCCAGCCAGAATCACCGGCGCGCGATCAGGAAATTCCACGATCAACGACAGCTTGCCGCCGACTCCCTCGACATAGCTGCGCAGCGTGGAGAGGTAGAGGTCGGTCCGCTTCTCGATGCGCGAAACGCCTTCCTGGCCTATTTTGAGCTTCTTCGACAGGCGCGCCTGGGTGAGCTTGCGGGCCCTCCGCACCTCGCGCAGGTTCAGTTCCTCGGCCTTGAGTTCCTCCGCGCGCCGCTTGATCCATTGCTGATCCTCAACGGAAAACTCCTTGAATACTTCTTCATAAGAAATCGTCATTTCTTGTCGTTCCTCGCGTGAAACCTCAGCAACTCGATCCGCCGCCAGAATAGACGAGGGACAGCTTGCCGTTGCGCATACCGTACACATGAAAAATCTGGGATTCGGGATCGCTGATGGTCGTGATGAGAAAGTCGCGACCGCTTTTCAGATGAATGGTTCCGAGAACCTGTTCGTTCTCATCCTCAATATCGTCTTTCCAATAAAGAACTTGAAATCGCCCGTTCTCCTGAGACCCGATAGCAAAGATAAACTTCATTGCGCCCTTCCCGGTATCGTATTTCGGGTCAGACGCGAAATCCTGAAATGCTCTCTGGACCACGAAGAAGCTCTTTTCCTCAAGTTGAACCTTGTAGATGCGTAATTCGACGGTGGAGTCGAGTTTCGACGGCACAAACGCTTCAAGATCGCGCTTAATGGGCTGGGCCTCAACGAGGCTATAGCGGTTTCAGGATTGCCGTACCCAAAGGGAATACACTCAAGTCGACGCGACCCCAAGGAGCGGCGACCTCGCAGTAGTGCAGATAGGGTATACCTATCCTGAAACCGCTCTAAGGCGCGCGGCCGGCGAACCCACGGTGAACATCTGCGCCGAGTCCGCTGCGATCGCCGTCTTCCGAATCGACGCGCCGGCATAATTGCCCGTGGTGGTGTAGTCGTAGCATTCGCTCAACGCTACTGGCGCGGCGTTCACCGTTGCTCCCCGGCCGTCGGCACTAACGACCGTATAGAGATGAGACTTGCCGAGATATTCCTTCGCAAATCTTTCGCATGGCTTTCCATAGTTCTGCGCGCAAGGGTGGTTCCTCCACTCGCCGTCGGGTGTCAGATAGGCGAGGATTTCGACATCGACCTTCCCTTGTTGGCTAAGGTCCTCCGAACTGATCCCCCCTGTTAGGGTCGACTTGTCGCGGGAGATTGCCACGACCATCACATTCTGCGATTGGGAATGAGCAACAGGTGCCAGGCCAATCAAGAGAGCAATTGGGAGGAGAAATCCGAAACAAGACGCTCGAAGAGGAATCACGGGATGACACCTGCGGGAGTGATTGCGTTGAGTATGGCGCGGGTCCGGATCGGCGGAGGGCACCGCTACAGCAGACCCGGCAGCGTCAGCACGCAGAACACCGCCTGCAGCACCAGGATCGCTCCAGCCGCGGCCATCGCCAGCCTTCCACGCGGTCCCTCATACGCATCGGCAAAAACACCGCCCACAAACGTGAGCAGAAACGGCAGCGCCCACAGCCAGGGCGACCCAGGCACGCCAGTCGGTACCAGTGAAAACAGGATCAAGGCGCAGAAGAGCGGCGCGGTATTGCCGAAATAGCGTGCCTTTTTAATCCCGATGTAGAACACCACCGCGGCAGCCGCGGCTACGGTAATTCCTGCGTTGCCTATGGAGGAAAAGAACCGCATTGCCGGATCGAAAGAAACCCACATCATCCCCGCCGCGGAGCGGAACAGGTAACTGAAAGCATCCGGCGAGAAGCCGTAGCAGGCGAACACCAGAATCATCGCTCCGGCAGCGGCAATCGGCACCACGGGCAGCATCCGGCTTCTGCGGCCCTCGGAGACCCATAGCATCGCCAAGAAGCCCAGCAGCGCCACCAGGGGCAGCGCGGCAATGTGTGAGGCGGCGGCAATTCCAAAGGCTACGGTCAGCAGCACAATCCGCGGACGCCACTTCCTTCTCGGTCCCTGCATGGCGTGGGCGACGCCGATGCAGGTATAGACACCCGCATAGACACCGAGCGCAGCAAGAACCTCCGGACTGGGCGCGACGCAGGCTTTGATCACCGCGGGAGAGAAGCAGTAGAGCCCCAGCGCGGTGTAGCCCCCCAGGTTGCCGTACAGTCGCCTCGTGACCCACCACAGGCCCGCGCCGAGCATGCAACCCGCAAAAAGAAACGGCAGCCGCAGCAGCAGCAGCACATGCGTGAGTTGGTGGCGCAGCTCCCACATGCTCAGGTTCGCGGCCGAGAGCGTGCCGGTGGCCTCCTGCACCACCCTGTCCTCGGGCTTGCGGAAGTGATCCAGCCCGCGCTCGACCAGCAGATTCAACGTGAGCGGGAGCCCGGCCAGTCGGTAGGCCAGCACACCGTCGTGGATATTGCCGCAACTGGTGAAGTAGCCGGCGAGCGGCGACGCGCGCTCCCACATCTCGCGGCCACAGCGCGCATATTGGTAGTCGCGATCAGTCAGTGTCTGGTGCCCGGTGAGCCACAGGCCCTGGATCAGAAAAAGCGCCAGCAATCCCGCAGCAATGCGCTGAGGAAGATTGAAGCGGAAGCGGCGAATCCTGCCAAACCGGAGGGTCATCACGATCAAACGAGTCAATTCCAGTTTAAACGGCGCGTCCGCGCGGGTTCCACAAGGCAAAGTGCGCACAAAAACGGCGGGACCTGCCGTTGTGGCAGGTCCCGACGTGTTACACGTTCTCGGCTGTTTAGAAGCGGACCATGATGGCGATCATGGTGCTGGTCTGGTTGGTGCGCAGATCGGGCCACCAGATAGCGCTGGTCATCCCGGGGCTGCCGCAGTTTGATTCCGCCTGGGCAAGATGCCCGTAGCCGTAGCCGGAATCCACGTTGCTGCCCGCGCACACGTAGTCGGCCGGATTGTTGTTGTTGCCGCCGACAGGGGTAATGCCGCCGCGGCCCGTCCAGTAAGGCGTATCGGAGTAGCGGTAGGCTTGCTCAAGCCGGAAGGTGATGAACTGCGCCGGCATGTAATCGAAGGTGATGGTGCCGTCCTTCATCTGCGCGCGATCGCCGGCGTTCTCGGTGTAATAGGGCGAGCCGGTGGTCGCGGTGGCGCCGTTGATGGGCGGCAGCAGCGTGAGGTAGCGGCCGGGGTTGTTCATCAGGCCGCCGCCGAGGGTGATGCCGTAGAGGTCATGCTTGAACCACGCACGCAGGTAGCTCATGGTGCCGACGAACATCTGCTTGGGCTTGCCGTTGTGGCTGTTATGGCAGTTCACGCCGCCGGTGTAGGAATCGGCGGAGCCCATCTCCGGCGAGAGCCCCTTGGGGTTGTAATAGCCCACCGCCGGGCCGCCGCCGTATTCGCAGCCTGCATCGCCGGTGAGCGTCCACGCAATCTTGTCCAGCGTCGCCCTGGGGTTGTCGTAGAACTTGACCTGCGCGCTATAGTCGGCGTGCACACGCGACCGGCCCGGATAGCCGGCGTCGTCTTCGCCCATGCCATAGTCGTTCCACACAAGGTCCAGCTTGGGCGTCGGACGCCACAGGATCTGGCCGCCCAATCCGGGCTTGCCGTTGTAGCGCCCATAGGACTGCCAGCCGTTGATGATCCAGGGTTCAATCTTCAGCTTCTCGGTCGGCCAATACTGGATGCGCAGTCCGTTGAAGAACCACGGTGTATTGGAGGAAACATACGATGGCTGGTAAGTCCAGTTATCGAAGTTATAGTAACTGAACAGTCCGATGTAAGAGACAAAGATACCGGCATCGGCATTCAGCCCGTGGCCCACGTTCCAGTGATAGCCGCCCCACGCTTCTGAGAAGTAGCGATACGCGCCGGCCAGATTCCACTGCCCGCGGCTATAACTTGCATCGTTGCGGGGCGTGGTGGTGGCAAACAAACCATCCATGGTGAGGATGCGGCCGCGAACATTCTGAATCCGGAAGTCGCCGCCCACGCTCACCTGTTCCAGTTGCCACTCATCGGAACGGAACATTTCGGTGGACCCGCCCATCGAGTCATCGGTGGGATGGTTGTAATCGAGAATGTAGTTCGCGTCGAACCGGACCTCGGGAGTGAAGTATTTGGTCGACATGGGGCTGTCAACGTTGTGACCGCCCGAATTCAGCCACGTCCAGTCGCCTGGGAATGGCGCGGACTTGGTGGTCGTCTCCGCCGTAATCTCAGCAGGCGCGGGAGCGGCCGGCGCACCCAGTGTGGCGGCTGCCTGGCCCGTCGCGAGGGGGGCGTCGCCGCCTTCGGCTGATCGCAAGGCATTGGCGTCTTTATCCGCGTCCGCTGCCGCCTCTGCTCCGCTGCGCACCTTGAGTTCGGCTTCCAGTTGCGCGATACGCGCCTTCATCTCTGCCAGTTCCTTCATCACCAGGTCAGTGGAAAACGGCGCGGCCACGGCAGGCGGCGCGGCTGTGGTGGTGGCTGTTGCAGGGGTGGCGGGCGTCGCTGTTGCGGGAGTAGCTGTTGCGTTGGCCGCGCCAGCAGGGCCGTTCTCAGCGCCCGTGACTTCAGGGAACTCGACGCGCGCAGTGGTTACCCTGGTTGCGGTTGTCGCTTGCTCTTGCGCTTGGGTCGTCATCGAAACAAATCCCAGGCACAGCAGCGCCACGGCGGGGATGGCTTTGGTGTAGTGATTTCTCATTCGGCCTCTCACTTTCACTTGAAATGTTGAATCGGTTGATGAAGGGCATCCGGGCAACCTATCAAGAGACAGGGATCTCCTCTGCTGCCCGCAGGCACGCTTGCCCGGTCATGATTGTGTCGTGGCTACGGGAAGGGCGGAGGATCTGAACCTGACTGTCTCTCCAGATGCGCTTCGACTTTTCCCGCTGTAAAAACCATCGTAGGGATGTGTGGCTGTGGTTCTGCAATCGAAGTACAACTTAGGATTTCTTCTTGAAAGTAAGACCACATCCATAAAGAACCTATAGGTGATTTCAATAAAGTAATGAGCAACTCGTGAAGATCACCGGTAAACCGGGAGGAATTTATATGGGAATTGCAGCGAGCATGCCGCTTTGCTGGATTGGCGACCCTGAACCAATGACGATCACCTCAACTTATACGCTTAGGATGACAAGCGCAAACATAAACAACCAAGAGTAAACTTACAACTGCATGATTACCCGTCGCCGCTTCGTTCTCAACACCGCCGCTGTCTCCACTGCCCTGGCAGTTTCATCCAGCAACCGATTGTCTATAGCTCAGCCGGGAGCTTTTTATCGCAACCCTATTCTCGGAGGGGATCATCCGGACGCCAGCCCCATTCGCGTGGGACACGACTTTTACATGACCCACTCCAGCTTCGATTACGCCCCCGGACTCCTCATCTGGCACTCACGCGATCTTGTCAACTGGCTCCCGGTGGCCGCCGCCCTCCGCCGATACTACGGAAACGTCTACGCCCCGTACCTTTGTGAATACCAGGGCAGCTTTTACATTTACTTTCCCGCCGACAACCGGCTGCGGGTGGTCCGCGCCGACCATCCAACGGGGCCGTGGAGCGAGCCGGTCGACCTGGGCATCAACGCCATCGACCCCGCGCACATCGCCGAGAACGGCCGGCGCTTCCTCTACATGAACGGCGGCCAGATGGCGGAGCTGAACCCGGATGGGCTTTCAGTAAAGACGCCGCCGCGGACGGTTCTCGAGCCCTGGCCGGTGCCGGCAACCACGCGCATGGAATGCACCTGCCTGGAGGGCCCCAAGCTGCTGGAGCACAACGGCTGGTTCTATCTGAATGTGGCGGAAGGCGGCACTGCCGGCCCGTCCACCAGCCACTCCGTGATCAGCGCCCGCGGCCGCCACGCCGACGGCCCTTGGGAGTTTTCCCCCTATAACCCCATCGTGCACACCCGCTTCCGCGACGACCGTTGGCTCTCGCTGGGCCATGGGCGCCTGGTGGATACGCCGGAAGGCAAATGGGCCATGACGGTGCACTCCTACGAGAACGGCTACCGGACGCTGGGCCGCCAGCTTCTGCTGCTCCCGATTGAGTGGACTCCGGACGGCTGGTTTCGCGTTTCCCCTGAGATTTCCGCCGATTCGGCGATCCCCATGCCCGTGCCCGGCACGATGCAGGAACCCTTCTTCGACCCGTCAGACGACTTCACGAGCCCTGAACTGGGTCTCCAATGGGGATTCTGGCACGAGTTCGACCTGGCCCGCTTGAGCACCGGCAACGGGGCCCTTACGCTCAAGGCCCACGGCCAGTCCCTTGCCGACACCGCCGCGATGACCACGCCCGTCGGCGGGCACTCCTACACGGTAGAGGTCGATATTGAGATTGCCCCAGGCTGCGAATCGGGCCTGATGCTCTTCTACGACCCGCAGCACGCCACCGGCATCACGCTCTCGCCGGAAGGGGTCGGCGTCCGCCTGGCCAACGGATATGGTCCCAGCCACACGGAGAAGGGCGCTACGCGCGCCACCCTCCGCGTGGTCAATGACCGCCAGGAAATCGATTTCTACTACCGCCTGTCTGGCCAGCCCTGGCGCAAGACCCAGGAATCGGCCGAGATCTCCGGCATGCACCACAATGTACTCGGCGGTTTTTTGGATGTGCGCCCGGCGCTCTACGCCTGCGGTTCCGGGGCAGCCACCTTCCGCAACTTCCGCTACTGGCCCGAAGCGAAAGCGCCCGCCTATTGATCCGGCCCATGAATACTGAGGCTCCGCGCCCCATTCTTGCGGCTTTTTCCTGCCGCAAGGGTGGGAAATATAGCACTAATTGTGGGCCCAATCAATAGAGCCGGACCGCACCCCTCCATTGCCTCCCCAGACGCAGGAAAGCCGCCCCGAGAGGCGGCTTTCACTGTCTTGGTTTGGTTGGCTCTTAGTTGAAGATTGCGCCCACGGCTATATTTGCCGTGTTGGAGCAAATATAGGTTTCCGTCTGGGTGTTTAAGACGCAACCTCCTCCAACCACAACCGTGCAGGAGTTTGGTCCGGCAGAAGTTGAGGGATTTGGGTTAGGCGAAGTGTAGGAAGCGCCCGGCGGTGCAACGCAGGCCGCGGACCATCCGCCGAAGTTAACGCCCGCTTCCGCTGGAGCAGTCACGGTCACGATGGTGCCGTTGGGATAGGTCGCCTCGCAAACCGATCCGCCCGGCGCAGCCTGCTCGGTCGCCCCGCCGCAATGGATCACGTTCGGCGTTCCCGTGGCAGAAGGAGCGGTGAGCAGCCAGTTGGTCTGGTTCAGACCTGTGCTGGACAGGTTTGCATTGAAGACCGTCAGCGTCGACAACTGCCCGTCCGCTATCGTAAGAGCGTTGCACGTGCCGGGGTTGAGCACATCGTTATAGTTCGTGACGGTGATCGTCGTGCCGTTGGGAAGGGTGGTGATGGTGACGCCGTAGGTAGGCGGCGCATACGGGCAATTGAAGGTTCCAGTGTTTGAACTGTAAACCAGCGTCCCATCCGGGTTCGTCGCCACCGCATATACGTCCGCGACTCCAGACGCATCTGCTGTGATCAACCCACCGAACGCTCCCGGAGCACCCGCCGAGTTAATCGGGAAGTCGAAGGGGAACGGGACAGAAGCCCAGGTGACCGGAACAAACGAGCACTGAGCGTTGGGAGCTGCAGTTCCGGCCTGAATAGCGTTCGTATTCGCCAATGCCAGGGCAGCCGTGCAACCCGTGTTGGGGAATCCGGAGTGGTAGAAGCCGTTGGTGATATCCATGATGGTCGGCGCTGTCGAGAAGTCTCCGAACGACAAGAACTGGGCGGTCCCCTCCAGATTGTCGGTTAATGCACTCGCCGGCAAAAGGTTAATGGTGAGCAAAGGCTCCGCCGCCGGCGTATTGGTCACCGTAACGGTAGCCGTCGCCGTGATCACGTTGGAGGGAACCGAGCCGGAAGCGGGATTTGTGAATTCGGCCGTAATGGTTGAGCTGCCCGCACTCACACCCTGAGCCTGGCCCGGCGTCGTCGGGCAGAAGGCTGGTGTGCTCCCCCCGGCTAAGGTGCAAACCGTGGCGATGTTGATAAGACTGGATTTCCACACAAGTTGCGGTGAGCTCGTCACATCCTGCTGCAGCCCCGTGGCCCCGGAAGTGGCCAGCGCAATGAACTGGCCGGGTTGGCCCGTCGCAGAGAGAGAGAGCGCGCTCGGAATGATCGTAAGCGCGGTAACTTGCTCCGAGCTGCTGTTGGTTACGGTGAAGGTCGCAACGCCGGTCACCACGCTCGTGTCGGGGTTCGACGCAATGGCAGTGATGGCGGCGGTGCCCTGGCCTACCGCGGTAACAAGTCCGTCGGTCTGCGGAGTGCAGGGCGGAGGCGAACCGGCCGTGCAGACCGTAGCCACGGCTGTATTGCTGGAAGTCCAGGTCACCGGGTAGGCAGTGCTGTTGGTAAGGTTCTGCGTCACTGGCGCTTCGGAGAATGTCCCGATCGCGGTCAGTTGACTGGTTTGCCCTGGGAATCCTACTGATTGAGAACTGGGCAGGATCGCCAGGGAAAGGAGAGGCTCCGATGTTTCGCCGCTCACCGTCAAGTTAGCCGTCGCCGTTACAACGTTGAGGGGAGTGGCTCCGGTTGCGGGGTTGGTGTATTGAGCCGTGATGGTGGTCGTACCCTGGCCGAGGATCGTCGCTCCTCCGCCATTGTTGACCTTTGCTACCGCTGTATTGCTCGATGTCCAGGAAACAGCGTTCGTCTCGTCCTGCTGCAGACCGGTGACGCCGTTGGTGCCGATCACGACAAAGAAAGTGGTCGGAGCAGCCGAAGGAGTCAGCGGCAACGGAACCGTCTGAGATCCGGGGATGATCGACAGCGAACTGATTTGCTGGGTTGACGCTCCCGCCACGGTAAAGGATGCGACGCCAGTTACAACGCTGCCGTCGGGGTTGGTGGCGATTGCCGTGATGACGGTGCTGCCTTGACCCACACCCGTTGCAAGCCCGGTGGCAGCGCCAATCGTGGCCACTCCCGCGGTGCTGGAACCCCAGGTGACGCTGGTCGTTACGTTTGTCTGAGCGCCGGTTATGCCGGAAGTTGCTATCGCGATGAACTGCCCGGTTTGCCCTGGCGCGGCAACCGACAAGGTCGACGGCAGGATTGCAATCGAAGCGATCGGTTCAGGCGTTCCACCGGATTTGCCTGTAACTGTGAAAGCGGCAGAGCCCGTCACTACCGATTTGTCGGGGTTGGTGAATTCTGCCGTGATGGCCGTCGAACCCTGGCCTGTTCCGGTAACCAGTCCACCCACGGCGACGGTGCCAATGCTTACGCTGCTGGAACTCCAGGTCACCTGGTTGGTGATATCGGCCTGAAGACCCGTGATTCCCGAGGTCCCGATGGCGATATATTGCGCGGTCGCACCCGGCGCGGCAACCGACTGCGAGCCGGGGATGATCGAGATAGCGGTAATCGGCTCCGCCGACGAACTCCCTCCGTTCGAAACGGTAAAGGTGGCCGTGCCGCTCGCAACAGTCTTGTCCAAATTAGTGAAAACAGCCGTAATCGTAGTCGTGCCTTTGCCCACTGCAGTGGCGAGGCCGGTCTTGCTGATCGTAGCCACCGTCGAGCTGCTTGAGGTCCATGCGACAGTCGAAGTCAGATCTTCCGTGGCTCCTGCGCCTGTCGTTCCAATCGCGATGAATTGGCCTGTGTCGGTCGGCGAATCAACCGTCTGGCTGGCGGGAATGATCGAGATCGACGTCACATCGGTATTCGTGGGCCCGGTCGAAGTCGTGGTCACCGTCGCCTGCGCGCTGGAGGTCACCGGGCCCGTGAAGCCGCTGATGCTGGCCGTGATCGGGACGCTGCCAGCTCCAACCGACGTAACCAATCCGGAAGAACTCACGGTCGCCACGTTTGAGCTGCCGGTGCTCCAGGTCACGAGGGTGGTCACATCCTCCGTGGTAGCGGGGTGACTACCATGGCCGATCGTCGCTGTGGCCTTGAGCTGCGCAGTGAGTCCCACCCCCACAAAACTCAGGGTCGTTGGGGAAACTGTAATTGAATCGATCTCATTTGAGCTGCCACAGCCGGCGAATGGCAAGGCAAGGCAGATGAACATCAGTGTGCCCAGGCGAATACGGTCGAACATCGTTAGGTCTCCTCGCGCTCCCAGCCGGCTGGTTCGAACCGTCCTCGACCCAGCGCTCCAGTAATTCCTACGCTCTTTGGATGGAAGTTATGCTAACGAAGGATAGCGTTCGCCCCATCGTATGTCAATGCAAAATCAGTTGCAGGCATCCGCTGGAATACGCTATTCATGCGGCCATCCCCCATTGGTAACCGCTTGGCCCATCCCAAAGTGTTATCCCCTCCAAAAAGGACTCCTTCACCTCGAAAAGACTCCCTCACTACGACTTCTTACCCACTCTGCCTCTCCATTCTCGATCTTGCAATAGATTGAGAAGCAGCATTTGACCATGGGTCTAAGGGGCAGCCAAAGCGTGGACTTTGGCTTACTCGAAGGAGATTCATCGACGCCGCGAACAAACTCGCCGCGGTCTTGGTTGCTGGATAAGTTCAATGCGTCTTCAAAGCTATGCGCAATCGCCAGACTCCGATTTCTGTGAGCTTTCGAGCACGCCACGAGTCATGCACTGAAGAAAGTCGCTTTCATTTCGCACCAATTCGAACCATGCAAGTCTTTGCCCCCCATGTGAGAATCGCCCCGCGTTGCTCATTTTGCTCATTGCGGGCGGCAACCGTTAGACTTCTCCCAGCATGGCCATCGCCCACGACAACTCCCCGGAACGGCTCGTCAGCGCCTCGCGCGCCGAAGAAGAGCAGGGCTTTGAACTGAAGCTCCGGCCCCGCTGGCTCGGCGAGTTCATCGGCCAGGCCAAGGCCAAGGAGCAGCTTGCCATCGCCCTTGAGGCCGCCAAGTCGCGCGGCGAGGCTCTCGATCACGTGCTGCTGTTCGGCCCTCCCGGCCTGGGCAAAACAACACTGGCCACCATCATTGCCAATGAACTCGATGTCGGTTTCCAACAAACCTCCGGCCCTGCCTTGCAGATACAGGGCGATCTGACCGCGATCCTGACCAACCTGCGCGAGCGACAGGTGCTCTTCCTCGACGAAATTCACCGCATGCAGCCGGTGTTGGAAGAGAAGCTCTACACCGCGCTCGAGGATTACAAGCTCGACATCATCATCGGTCAGGGCCCCGCGGCACGTACCCACGTGATGGAGATTCGCCCCTTCACCTTCATCGGCGCCACCACCCGGCCGGGCCTGCTGTCTTCGCCGCTCCGCTCGCGATTTGGCATCCTGCTGCGGCTGGAGTTCTATTCGGAAGAGGACCTGCGCTTCATCGTCACCCGGTCCGCCGAGGTGATGGGAGTGCCCATCGACCAGGACGGCGCGGCCGAGATTGCCCTCCGCTCACGAGGCACACCGCGCATCGCCAACCGCCTGCTGCGTCGCGTGCGCGACTACGCACAGGTGCGCGGCACAGGCAGCATCGATCGCCCCACGGCCAATGCCGCGCTCACCATGCTTGAAGTGGATGCCCACGGATTCGACGAGATTGATCGGCGCCTCCTGCTCACCATCATGCAGAAATACGACGGCGGCCCGGTCGGCCTGGGCACGCTGGCCGCGACCCTCGCTGAAGAGGAAGACGCACTCGAGGAAGTGTACGAGCCGTTCCTCATTCAGATCGGCTTTCTCGATCGCACCCCGCGCGGGCGCGTCGCAACCCGGCTCGCGTATGAGCACTTCGGGATCACCATGCCGGGACGACAGACGCCGCTGTTTTAGCATCCAAGTAAGTTCGAAGGGTTCCAGGCTATTGGATTGTAAAGGAGATGATTCCATGGCACTTACTGAATCGGCGATGCTCGAACTCGGCACACTTGCCCCCGAATTTATCCTCACCGACGTAGTTACCGGCAACGAGGTCGAACTCGACCACTCAAAGGGCGAATCGGCATTGCTGGTCATGTTCATCTGCGCCCATTGCCCTTACGTAAAACACATCAACCAAGGGTTGGCCGCCCTCGGCAGGGACTACGCTTCCCGCTCGCTCTCCATTGTCGCCATCAGCAGCAATGATGCAGTCGCCCACCCCACCGACAACCCCGAAGGACTCAAGCACCAGGCCGAAACATTCGGCTTCACGTTCCCCTATGTATACGACGAATCTCAAGCCGTAGCGAAGGCCTACAAAGCCGCTTGCACCCCCGACTTCTTCCTTTTCGACACGGAATTCCGCCTTGTCTATCGCGGACAATTTGATGGGGCCCGCCCAGGCAACGGCATCCCCGTGACCGGCAATGATCTGCGCACCGCCATTGACCTTGTGCTTGCCGGCGAGCCTGTTCCAGCAGACCAGCAGCCCTCCATCGGCTGCAACATCAAGTGGAAGGCATAATTAGGGATTGGATTCAGCCTTGCCGCTTGGGCCGCCTTAAGGCTCCAAAGCCTTTGAGCGATACCCAGCCGCCCACCAACCCTGGGAGGATGTAAGCGAGGCCGAATATCAATGGCTGGGCGCGTCCTTCCAGGATCGCCTTGAAGGGTGAGAAGGAAATGGCAAGAATAACGACAAGAAATCCGGCATACGAGCTAGCCCCGAATGCCAGGATTGAGAGAAAAACTCGCTTTCCGAGCGCGTCCATTCCAGCTACCACCGAAAGACACACATAGCCGCAGAGCGCTATAAAGAAGAACGTACCCGCGTAGAAAATCGGCAAGAATCCCATGGCTTACATACGCCGGCTTCTTAGCGCCGGCCCCCTGATCCCTGATCCCTGATCTCTGACCCCTGACCCCTGATCCCTGTTTTACAGAGCCAGCCCCTTCAGATACTCGCGGAATTGCGGCCCCAGGTCGCTCCGCTCCAATGCAAACTCCACCGTTGCCTGCAACATGCCAAACTTATCGCCGGCGTCGAAACGCTTGCCCTCGAAGGTATAACCAAACACTTTCTGTTCCTTCAGCAGCGCCTTGATGCCGTCGGTAAGTTGTATCTCACCGCCGGCTCCAGGGGTGGTTTGCTCCAGCAGTTCAAAAACGCGCGGTGTCAGCACATACCGTCCGATAATAGCCTGTTTCGAAGGCGCGTCCTCTAACTTGGGCTTCTCCACCATTCCAGTGCAGTTATAAATTCTCCGGTTATGCTTATCCTGCTCGCCGGCCAGCACGCCATAGGCGCTGATCGCCGGCCCGTCCATCGTCATGGTAGCCAGCACAGAGCCGCCCTTTTCATCAAACACATCCATCATCTGCTTCAGGCAGGGCACTTCGGACATAATCACGTCGTCGGGCAGAATAACGGCGAACGGTTCGTCGCCCACCAGGTCTTTCGCACACAGCACGGCATGACCAAGCCCCAGCGGATCCTTCTGTCGCACATAACTGATGCGCGCCAAAGCAGACACGCCCCGCGAAACTGCCAGTAACTCCTCTTTGCCGCGCCGCTCGAGCGTTGCATCCAATTCGAAGCTATGGTCGAAATGATCCTCCATCGTGCCCTTGCCGCGCCCTGTGACGATGATGATGTGCTCGATTCCCGACGCAACCGCCTCCTCGACGCCATACTGGATGATGGGCTTGTCCACAAGAGCCAGCATCTCCTTGGGAATCGACTTGGTGGCGGGCAAAAACCTTGTGCCCAGGCCGCCCGCCGGGAATACCGCTTTCCGTACTCGCTTGTTCATTGCATCTTCCTTATCTCGATCGCGCATCAACCTGAGACGTAAATCACATCCGTCATAGGGTCGGCGAGTTATCGCCCAGCATCGCTTCGCGAATGATCTTGATGGGCGGAAATCCCTGCTTGAGGAAGTTATTGTGGAACTCCTCCAGCGAGAACGCCGCGCCCTGCTTCTTCTTCAGGTCCTCGCGCAGCTTCATGATTTCAAGCTTGCCCAGCGTGTAATAGAGATAGGTTGGGTCGCTGGTGCCGCGCCTGGTCTCTACAATCGCTGTCTCCTTTGACTGGTACCCTTCTTTCTGAAAGAACTCCACCGCCTGGTCGAAGCTCATCTGGCCGGTATGCATTTCGATGCCCGCAATGAAGCGCGCGTTGCGCAGCAGCGCATCCTGGAGTTGGCCGAGACGCAGGAATTTCGACTCGCGTTCGTCCTTTGCGCCCACACCCGGCTGGCCATAGCCTTCGTCCAGCATCATCTGCTCGGTGTAGTGGGCCCAGCCTTCCACGTTGGTATTGGCTCCCAGAAGCTTGCGAACCCGGCTCGGCGCCTGCGGCGTAAACAGAAACTGAACATAGTGCCCCGGATAGGCTTCATGGACCGCTGTCGAAATCACCGTGCCCACGTTGAACGAATGCATATAGCTCTCCACCTGTTCAGGAGTCATCGAGGGATCGGGCAGGGTTACGTTGAAATAGGCGTCGGTGGAATGAGTCTCGAACGGCCCCGGCGTATCCATGCTGGCAAAGGTCGTGGCGCGCATAAACGGCGGCGACTCTTCAAGGATAGGCCGTACTTCCGATGGAAGATCGACGATACGATGCGAATGAATGAAGCTCACCAATCCATCGAAGGTGGCACGAAATGCATCCAGCAGATGATCGGGCGCGGGATGGTTCTCGCCTAACTCCTCAAGCACTGCGCTGGGTCCCTTGTTTGGCTCCAGTTCCTTTGCGACTTCCTTGAAGTGCTGCTGGTTCTGGTGCAGATCGGCCCAGCCAATCTCCAGCAGTTTATCGAGAGGAATATCTACCATTTCGTCGTATTCCAGTTTCTTTCTGAATGTCTCCGCGCCAATGCGGAAGTCTCCATTCGACTTGGGCAGCAGGTCGGTCCTCAGCCATCCGAGATAACTGCTGAGTGCGGCAATCACTGCCGCATTGGTCTGGGAAAACTCGGCCTTCAGCGCCGGATCTTTGGCGTCCGCGAAGGCCAGCGGCACGTCGTGCTCAAAGAACGTAACGATTCCCGGCAACTGCTCGATGGCGATCTCGGTATAAACGCGCGGCGGATTCTTCAGATTCACGCGCGCATCGGCAAGCAGCGCCGGCATCTGTTTTTCGCGCGCAATCACTGAGCGAAGCCGGTCGTCCGGCGGAGCAAACTTGCGCTCCATCAACACGAACGCGCCGTTTGCGCAAGCGCTGGAGTAGTTATCCGGATTTTTCTCCCAGGGACGAATCGTCTCCAATTCAAGCAACGATGAGTGAATGTTATTGAGCACCATCTCTCGATCGCCGCGGGTTGTCTGATCAAGCGCGGCATTGTCCCCATGAATAGCCTCGACCCGTTCTTCAAAGCTCCTCAGCGCTGCAATCTCGGCTTCTATATTCTGCCGTGAGTAACTCTCCAACTGCGCGTCATACTGGTGGTAGCCCACCTGCGTTGCGGTCGAAGGACCATAGTGAAGGTAGACCTGGTCGAAGTACTCATCCGAGACTTTTTCGAACTGTTGCTTCCAGTTTTCATTTGCCGCGCGAGCAGTCACCGCAGATCCCATGCAAGCTCCAATCGCAAACAGTGCAGCAATCTTCCTCATCGTCCCTCTCTCTAAGAACCTTCGTACTAAGCGTTCACGGGCGCTGGCGCAAGGTTGGCAAGCAGCTCGTGAATCTCCAGCAACACTTCATCGGACCGCGCAGCAGTCAAAGGATACTTCAACAGTCCCTGCGGCGTGAACTGCGCCCCGCGCTTTGCGTTCTTCGCTACCAAACGCATCAGGTGCTGCGGATCGACCTTGGCATTCTCCATGAATCGAATCTGCAATTCGCTGCGACGGCGATCCACCTGCGCAATGCCGAGCCGCTCGCACTCCAGGCGCACCATGGCCGCCTCAAGCAGATAGACCGTCGCGTCGGGCGGCGCGCCATAGCGATCTTCCATCTCGGCGCGCACCTCGGCGATTGCGGCTTCGCTGGATGAGCCGGCGATCTTCTTGTAGAGACGCAACCGCTGATTTTCTTCCGGCACATAGCTCTCGTCAATGCGCAGCGCAATGCCCAGGTTGAGTTGCGTGGCTGGCCGCTCCTCGCTGCTCTCGCCCTTCATCTCCTTCACCGCGGCTTCAAGCATGGAGGTGTAGAGTTCGAATCCAACAGCCTCGATGTGCCCGCTCTGCTCGCCGCCCAGCATGTTACCTGCGCCGCGCAATTCGAGATCGAGTGCCGCAATTTTGAATCCCGCGCCGAGGTCGCTGAACTCTTTGAGTGCTGCCAGGCGCCTGCGCGCAATGTCGGTCAGCTCGTTCTCCGCTGGGATCAGAAGGTACGCATAAGCACGGCGATTGGAGCGGCCAACCCGCCCGCGCAGTTGGTAAAGCTCGCTCAGGCCGTGGCGATCGGCGCGATTGATCAGCATGGTATTCGCAAGCGGGATGTCGAGACCGTTTTCGATAATCGTCGTCGCAACCAGCACATCGTATTCATGCCGCATGAAGGCGAGCATCACGCGCTCAAGCTCCGTCTCGCCCATCTGGCCGTGGCCCACAGCCACACGCGCCGCGGGCACAAGCTCCTGAATCCGCGCGGCGATTTCGTAGATTGACTCCACGCGGTTGTGCACAAAGTAGACCTGCCCGCCGCGCTCCAGTTCCACTTCAACGGCAGAACGCACGATCTTCTCATCGAACTTTGCGACCACGGTCTGAATCGCCATGCGGTCTTTCGGCGGCGTTTCAATCACGCTCATGTCACGCAGGCCGACGAGCGACATGTGCAGCGTGCGCGGAATGGGCGTGGCGCTCATCGCGAGCACGTCAATCTCCTTGCGCATCTGCTTCAGCCGCTCCTTGTGACGCACACCGAAGCGCTGCTCTTCATCGACAACGAGCAGGCCAAGATCCTGAAACTTGATGTCCTTTGAGAGCAGCCGGTGCGTCCCGATGAGGATGTCAACTTTGCCGGTCTCGACGCGAGCAACAATGTCCTTTTGCTCCTTCGCCGTGCGGAAGCGCGAGATCATTTCGATGTTGATGGGGAACTGCGAAAACCGCTTCTTGAATGTTTCAAAATGCTGGAAACTCAGAATCGTCGTGGGCGTGAGGACAGCGACCTGCTTGCCGTCCTGCACTGCCTTGAAGGCCGCGCGCATGGCGACTTCTGTTTTCCCGTAGCCCACATCGCCGCAGAGCAGCCGATCCATCGGCGTGGCAGATTCCATGTCGTACTTGATGGCGCGGATTGCGGATAACTGGTCGTCGGTCTCGTTGTAATCGAAGGAGTCTTCAAACTCCTTTTGAAACTCATTGTCCTTGGAGAATGCGTTGCCCTGGGCCGTGGTTCGCTCGGCATATAACTTCAATAACTCGCCGGTCATGTCCTGCATGGCTTTGCGGACACGGGCTTTGGTCTTGGCCCATTGCTGCGAACCAAGCCTGTTCAGCACCGGTGCCGGGCCTGCATCGGTGGAGCGGTATTTCTGAATCAGATCGAGACGAGTTAGCGGTACGTATAACTTGGCCTGCTCGGCGAATTCGAGAATCATGAACTCGACCGAAAGACCGTCCTGCACAATCTCTTTCAACCCCTGGTATTGCGCGATGCCATGCTCGACGTGAACGACGTAATCCCCAATGGTCAGGTCGCGAAAATCGGAGACAAAGGCCGCGGTCTTCGATCGCTTGGGCTCGGGCCGCGCGGCCACATCGGCATCGTCGCTCAGATCGTTGGCGCCGAAGAGAATCAGGTTGGAGTCACCAAACGTGACTCCCGAAGCCACTGGGCTGCGCACGATGACCGGAACGCGCAGATCGCCGGCAAGATAACTACCCTCGTCAAGCATGGTTTCGCCGGGATGCGGGTTGCGGCTGCCGAGGCGATAGGGCACCTGGTACTCGCGCAGCACGGTCGCCAGTCGCTCCACATCGCCCTGGTTGGGCGCGGCGAGCACGATGCGCGTCTCCGTCTCCATCAGCGCCTTCAACTGCGTGGTCAGCGCGGGGATGGAGCCGTGAAAGCGCAGAGTGGGCCGCGTGTTCAGCTCAATCTCGCCAAGCGTCGAATCGTCGTCCAGAATGTCGACCACGCCGAGCTGATCGAGATCGAGCCCCATGTGGGCGTCAAGCTGCGCCTGCAACACTTCAGGCCGCAGATAGATGTCTTCCGGCGTGATGAGCGAGCCCATGGCCGAGCGGTCGTGACGCTGCTCCACCTTGTTCCACCAGCGCTCAATCTGATTGCGGACCATGGCCGGCTCTTCGACAAACAGCACGCACTTGGGCGCCAGCGAGAGCAGCGACTTTTCCGCGCCGGCGACAGCGGAGAAAAACTCCCACCCGGGAAAGACGCTGACACCGCCGGCAGCAGCCATTTCAATGGCCATCTCCTCGTCTCCGCCTGTGGCTTCTACGTCAAGGCGTTGGCGATTGAGGCGCGCATGGACAGCGGCGAGCAGGCGCTCAGTCACCGGCGTCTCGGTCAGCGGCAGCAACTGGGTTTCATCCAGACCGGACTGCGAACGCTGCGTTTCGGGATCGAATTTGCGGATGGTCTCAATCTCGTCGCCGAAGAATTCAATGCGCACCGGACGGTCGGCCTCCGGCGAATACACATCGAGAATGCCGCCGCGGCGCGTGAACTGCCCAGGCATTTCCACAAGGTCCATCTGCGTATAGCCGACGCTGGCCAGGTGCCCCGTGAGCACTTCGACGTCGACCTCTTCGCCGCGTTTGAGCGTGACCGCCAGGCCGGCGTAGTAATCGCGATCAAAGAGCTTGAGGGCGGCAGCTTCGACCGGCGCAATGAGGATGGAGACGGCGCCGGTGGCAAGCTTCCACAAAGCAGAGGCACGCTGCTCCTGCACGTCGGGATGAGGCGAGAGGTTCTCAAAGGGAAGCACGTCGTGTGCCGGCAGACGCACCACTTCAGAGGGATCGATGGCGCCGGTAAGCTCGCATCCGGCCTTGAGCATGGGTTCCAGGCCCTCGGCGGCCTTGTTGTCGGCCACCACCACGATGACCGGCTGGCGTGCGGCACGCGCCATGAGAGGGATATAGATCGCGCGGGCAGTCGCAGTGAGGCCAGACACACGTCTCCGCCCCGCGGCGAGGCTGAGATGCCTGCGAACGCGCTCGAAGCCCGAAGAGTGCTCCAGCTCCGCAAAGATTTCGCGGACGAACGGGAGAATCATGAAGTTCTAGTTTAGCAGCGATGGAGGAGATGAATCGAACACGCACGACGCGCGCCATCCACTGAATGAAATGCGGGTTCAATCAGCGATGTGGTTCTCCTTATTGAAGTCGAAAAGCTACTTCGCGAACAATTCGCTATGGGAACCCATGCGCACGAGCCGCAACGTCTTCCCGTCCGGCAGCTTGTAGATCAGCAGCAGGTCGGGCTTGAGATGACATTCCCGATGACTCTTCCAGTTTCCGCCGAGGCCATGATCGCGATGCCTTTCCTCAAGCGGTTGATCGTCCGCAAGCAGAGTAGCGATTACCCCAAGGAGGGTCTGAATGTCCTTGTGCCGGGGAGTAGCGAGGGTGCGCTTATAGTCCCGCTTGAATGCCGTAGTCCATTCAATCGTTCGCATTGAGTGCGGCCATCATCTCGGTAACGCTGGTTGCACTGGAGACTTCTCCTCGCTCACCTGCATCAATGGCTGCCTTCGTGGCGCGGTTGGGGACGCGCACTTCAAACGGCATGGCCTTCTCCGCAGCAACACGGGTAAGCAGGAGCCGCACGGCGTCAGAGACAGTGAGGCCCATCGAGGCCAGCGTCTCCGCAGCCTCCGCTTTGACTTTGCCATCGATCCGGATATGGATCATGTTGCTCGCCATCAAGATCTCCTATGTATACATTGTATACCTTCCCTGGCCTGGAGACGACAGCTTTCAAAGGTGACATTGAGGGATCTCGGCGGGTTCGCCTGCCGACAACATGGATAGCCAGATGTCCGCTTCCTCCGCGGTGACATGCAGGCCAGTTGCCTTGTAGTGATCCCATGCGGCAACCGCGTCCTCAAGGAGGAGCTTGCGATTTGCATTCTGCATCGTTTTCCTATCCATCCTCCCCGACCCCTCTCAGTTCTTCGTTGCAGGCATCAAGCCACGGCACCGCATTCACGATTCTCAATCAACCTCACTTCCCTCCCACCGCCCTCGCGAACGAATAAAAGAAGTCCAGCGACTTCCAGTACGAATCGATCGGCAGCCGCTCATCTTTGCCGTGAGCGCGCACGTCGTCGCGTTCCAGGGCGATGGCGGAAAAGCCGTAGCATGGAATGCCGACGAGGGCGAAGTAGATGGAGTCGCTGGCGCCATTTTCCATCTCCGGCGTGACCGGCAGGCCGGGCCAGATTTGCTGGGTCAGCGAGGTAAGCGGTTCAAAAACTTCGGGGATGGGCGGCGGTGGGACCATGGCTTTGCGTTCAGGCGCGGTGTCGGAGATGACGCCGCCGTCGGAGACGTACTTCACCACCAGTTTGTCGTCGCCGAAGATGCCGATCAGTTGCCGGCGAATCTCCTCCGGCGAGTGGCCGGGGAAGATGCGACAGTTGACGTTGGCCTGCGCGATTTGCGGAAGCGCGTTCTGAGCGTGGCCGCCGCTGAGTCGCGTGGCGACGCAGGTGGTGCGGAAGTTGGAGTTGAAGCTCGGCTCGGCGGCGCCGAGACGCGCTGCAGCGGCCAGGTCGGGCGGCGTGGCCAGGATCGCCTTGAAGTCCGCGGCGTTCTGGCCCGTCTCCTGCGCGGCAAGGCTCTTGAAGTAGGTACGGGTCACCTCATTCAACTCGAAGGGAAACGCGTAGGCCTGGAGCTTGTTCAGCGCCGTCGTGAGCTCGTAGATGGCGTTGTCGGGACGCGGCAGCGAGCTGTGGCCTCCGCGATTGGTGGCCGTAATCTGGAAGTCGGCGTAGACCTTCTCGGTGGCTTCCACATCGGCCACAACCGCATGTCCGTGGTCCAGCTCAATGCCGCCGGCGTCGGGGTTGATGACGAAGGCCGCGTCCACCAGTTCGCGATGCTGCGTCGCCAGCCAGTTGGCGCCGTTGAATTTGCCGCCCTCTTCGTCGGCGGTCAGCGCAAGAATCAGGTCGCGCTTCGGCTTCCAGCCTTCGCGGTGAAGGCGCAGGAAGGCGGAGACAATCGCCGCATCGCTGTCTTTCATGTCCTGCGTGCCGCGGCCGTAGTAGTAGCCATCCTTTTCGACGAATTCGAAGGGATCGGTCGACCAGTCGGAGCGCAGCGCCTGCACCACATCCATGTGGCAAAGAAAAAGCACCGGCTTCTCAGTCGGTGTGCCGGCGGCGCGGTAGCGAACCACCAGGTTCTGCTTGCGCTCATTGGGGCCAAGCAGGTGAACGTCCTCGGCAGGGAATCCGGCGTCGAGAAATACCTTCTGCATGGCTGCCGTTGCGGTGGTCACGTTGCCCTGCGGCGTGTCTGTGGTGTTGATCTCAATGAGCTGCTTCAGGATCGCCTTGGCCTCGGCGCGGTCGGCGTCGGAGGTCTTGTACAGCCTGGTCTGGGCCATTGCCGTTGTGCCAGACAAGGCAACTGCGATGCAGATCGCGAAAAAGATCGGGGAGAGACTTGAGGTTCGGCGCATGTGCGCATTCTACTGCCCAACCCTCACCTCTTTCGCCAGAAAAGTTGTGCTCCCCCGGTTTGCTTGAGGGCGCGCAAGCGATTTATCGTGGACCCACAAGAGATTTTGAGGTGCAGTATGAATTTGAGGTTTCTGGCCGCCGCTTCCCTCGTCGTTTTCACCGTCTCCGCCGCAGCCCAGTGGGCAGACAAGCCGGTCACACGGCCCAGAATCACGGGCATCTCGCACATCGCGGTCTACGCCTCTGACCCCGCGGCAACGGATCACTACTACACCGAAATCATCGGCGCGCTCAAGCTGCCAGATCCTGAAAATCCCAAGGGCGTGAAGTACGCGCTGAGCGCGACCCAGTACATTGAAGTGCTTCCGCTCCCGGCAGACGCCGGCGTGAACCGCCTGGACCACACGGCCTGGAATACAGACGATGCGGAGGCTCTGCGCCGCTTCCTTGGCTCCAAGGCGTGGAAGGTGCCCGGCCAGGTAGAAAAAGGCGCGGACGGCAGCCGCTGGTTCGCGGTGAAAGACGCCGAAGGCAACAAGGTCGAGTTTGTGCAACCGCCTGAGCGCCGCCAGCAGCTCAACCTTCCCGCCGCCGTCGGTACGCACATCATCCACGTTGGATTTATGGTGCATAGCCGCGCGGTGGAAGACACGTTTTACCGCGACCTGCTCGGCTTCAAGCCGTACTGGTTTGGCGGCATGGTCGAGGGCAAGCTGGACTGGGTGAGCCAACAATCGCCGGACAGCCACGACTGGCTGGAATACATGCTCACCAGCGGTCCGTCTGGATCGGGAATTCCGGCCACGATGTCGCAGCAGCAGTTGGGCGTGCTTGACCATCTCTCCATCGGCGAAATCTCAGTGGACATGGCCTACCGAAAGCTGGAAGAAGGCAACCGGCTCGCGGGCCGTCACGACGAGCACACGCAGATCGGCAAGGACGGCAAGGGCCAGTTCAATCTGTACGACCCCGACGGCATTCGCCTGGAGCTGATGAACTTCCATGCCAGCCAGAAGCCGTGCTGCTCGCCGTTTACAGCGGACGATCCGGCGGAATAAGCTACACTTCTCGCACGCCAAAACATGCTGAAGCGGGGGGGCACGGAATCCTTGCCTCTATCCAGGATGCGGAAAACTCGCTTTCGAACAATATTCAAGCCTTTGCTTTGAAAGGGCACGATTTTAATCGTGCCATAACTGCCTCAGAATCGGCATCGGCTTTAGCCGCTGAGGGATGTCTTTGAACGGTTGGGGGCCACCATGAGCCTTCTTCCGCAATCTGCATTAAAAAGGGGCTAGCAAAAACCCCGGCCAGCATTGGTCTGCTTCCCCTCACAGAAAAGGATGTGCCGATGCTGAAGCCCAGAACTTTTTCCCTGATCGTCTGCGCAATTGCCTTGCTTGCCCTGGCTCCCGTCTGCCTCTGCGCGCAGGATTTGATTGCCGCTCCCGACCGCAAGCCGGGCGAGGGGCTTGGCCCCTTCAAACGCATGGTCATCCGCGGTGTCACGGTCATTGACGGCACCGGCGCTGCTCCCCAGGGGCCGATCGACGTTGTTGTCGAAGCCGGCAAGATCACCGACGTCGTCGACGTGGGAGTTCCGCACCGGCCCATCGACCCCAAGAAGCGCCCCGCCAAGGGCGACTACGAGATCGATGGCACGGGCATGTACCTGCTGCCCGGCTTTGTCGATACGCATGTTCACTACGGCGATGCCCAGAAGGCTCCTCAAGCCGAGTACGTGAACAAGCTCTGGCTCGCGCACGGTGTCACCACGGTACGCGGCGTTCCGGCCGGGCCCCTCGACTGGACGCTCAAAGAGCGCGAGCGCTCAGCGAAGAACGAGATCGTGGCGCCGCACATCTTCGTCTATCAGCCCGCCTTTACCGGGGATGGATGGAAGGAATCTCCGGAACTGACTCCGGAGCTCGGCCGCAAATGGGTGGACTTCATCGCGGACAAGGGCGCCGACGGCGTGAAGCTCTTCGGCGGCGACCCGGAGGTGGTGGCGGCGATTCTCGATGAGGCAAAGAAACGCCATCTCGGCTCGCTCGCCCATTTGGGCCAGGAAAGCGAATCGCGGCTCACCGCGCGCATCGCCGTCGACCTGGGCCTGCGCACGGTCACTCACAGTTACGGGCTCTTCGAATCGCTTTTGAAAGACACTTCGATCCAGGATTACCCCGCCGCGCAGAATTACAACGACGACTCGGTGCGCTTCGGCCAGATCGCCCGCAACTGGGACAAGATCTATCCCCGCGGCTCGGCCCAGTGGAACGACTTTCTCGCCGATCTCAAGGCACACGACGCAACGATGAATCCGACGCTGACGATTTACTCGGCCGGCCGCGACCTGATGCGCGCCTACACCGCCGAGTGGCACGAGAAATATACCCTGCCCTCGCTGATGGAGTACTACCAGCCCAACCGCGAAAATCATGGCTCTTACTGGTATTACTGGACCACAGAGGACGAAGTGGCATTCAAAAACTACTACCGGGTCTGGGAAGATCTCATCAAGGATTACAACCAGATGGGCGGCCGCGTCACGGTGGGCACAGACGCCGGGTTTATCTACCAGACTTACGGGTTCACTTACATCGAGGAGCTGGAACTTCTGCGTGAGGCCGGTCTGACTCCGCTCGAAGTGATCCGCGCTGCCACTTACAATGGCGCCGTCGAGTTAGAAAGTCCCAGGCAGAACACCATCGACTTTGGCATCATCCGGCCCGGCAAACAGGCTGACCTGGTGCTTGTGAATCAGAACCCGCTTGAAAACCTGAAAGTCTTCTACGGAACCGGATGGATGAAGCTGAACGACGAAACGGGCAAAGTGGAGCGCGTGGGCGGCATCAAGTACACCATCAAGGACGGCATCATCTACGAGCCGTCGAAACTCCTGTCCGACGTAGCCCGGATGGTCGAAGAACAAAAAAAGAAGCTCAAAGGCAAGACAGTTGTCCGCCAGGGCATCCCAGTAACCGTCGAGTAGCTCGTCACTAACAAGGCCCTATTGATCCGGACCTTAGGTAGAAGCACTGTGCCCCATTCATCGAACGGCCTTTGCTCGATGAGTGGGTCGGGCATACTGTTCTGCGGAGATCCCTTTTTTGTTTAACTTACAGTCTTGTTTCTTCTTGGTCCTCCACCGGCTTCACCGACCCACGGGGAATGAAACCTATATAGGTCAATGCCGCCGCCAACTCGCTAACTTGCCATGTCCGTGAAGCGGACGCTATAGCGGTTTCAGGATTGCCGTACCCAAAGGGAATACACTCAAGTCGACGCGACCCCAAGGAGCGGCGACCTCGCAGTAGTGCAGATAGGGTATACCTATCCTGAAACCGCTCTAACTTGCTGAATTGATTCACGCAATCCTCACCGTACCTTCGTGCAAATTGTTCAAATCCAGGTCCAATCGACACCCTGTTTCTTATCGGGGTGCGACTTCCCGGGGTCCCCGGCGACAGGTCTTCGTCGCTGGGGTGGCTTAAGTCGGGCCGCAATCAGCAGTTAGATGAGAGAGATGGGGCCTTACAGGCTGCGGAAAAACTCCGATGAGACGTAGATGTGCGAAGGGGCACGAGTTTACTCGTGCCATAAGTTTTTTAGAATGAGAGAACGGGCTTTAGCCCGCGCGCCATCTCCCTCGAAGTCAATCCGAAAACATGCCCTTTCCCGCAGCCCGTTTAGCCCACGCAGCATATTCGTGGATTGCTCTCCATCGAAGCCCTCGTCAGCAGTCTGAAGTGAACGTCTCCTCGTCTTCGCACGTCTAGCCGCAACTGCGGCCGCGTGGCGCCATCACGCTAAAATCCAAATATGCCCGCCGCCCTCGCACCGGAGATCCTCAGCAAGTACGAGCCCGTGATTGGACTCGAAGTCCACGTTCAACTGCTCACCGCCAGCAAGGCCTTCTGCGGTTGCGCCAACCACTTTGGCTCGGCGCCCAACACCAACATCTGCCCCGTCTGCCTCGGCCTCCCCGGCGCGCTCCCGGTGCTGAACGCCAAGGCCGTCGAATTTGCAACACTCGCGGCTCTGGCTATCAACTGCCAGGTGCGCGAGCGCTCCATCTTCGCGCGCAAAAACTACTTCTATCCCGACCTGCCCAAGGGCTACCAGATCTCGCAATTTGACAAGCCGATTGCCGAGCACGGGTTTATCGAAGTACCCACGCCCAACGGGACGAAGCGCATCGGCATCACCCGCCTGCACATGGAAGAGGACGCCGGCAAGAGCCTGCATGACGGCTTTTCCGACTCCGCCACGCGCACCTATCTCGACCTGAACCGCTGCGGCACGCCGCTGGTTGAGATCGTCAGTGAGCCCGACATTCGCACCCCCGACGAGGCCTTCGAATACCTCACGCGACTGAAAGAGATCCTGCTCTACACCGGCGTCTCCGACTGCAACATGGAAGAAGGTTCGCTGCGCTGCGACGCCAACGTCAGCGTCATGCTCAAAGGCTCTCAGACCTTTGGCGCCAAGGTCGAAGTCAAGAACGTCAACAGCTTCCGCTTCGTCCGCGCAGCCATCGAATACGAAATCGAACGCCAAATTGAAGTGCTCGAATCCGGTGGCCGCGTCCTGCAGGAGAGCCGTCTCTGGAACGCCAACGAAGGCCGCACCTACTCCATGCGCTCCAAGGAGCAGGCACACGATTACCGCTACTTCCCCGAGCCGGATCTGCCGCCGCTTTTGGTTTCGGCTGAGTTCTTGTCCGAGACGAGAAAAAAGCTCCCCGAACTGCCCGAAGGCCGCCGCGCGCGCATGATCGCCGAATACGAATTGGCTCCCAAGGACGCGGCCACGCTGACCGCCTCGCGCGAGTTTGCCGACCGCTTTGAAGCCGCTGCCCGCACCGCGCGCAACCCGCGCCGCGTGGCCAATCTGCTGCTGAGCGAGGTAGGCGGCCGCCTCAACGCGCTGGGCCTGGAGCAGGAGCAGTCTCCCGTTTCAATGGCCGGCATTGTGTTCGCCGCCGATCTGCTGGACGAGAGCAAGATCAGCTCAAAGCAGTTGAAGCAACTGTTTGACGTGTGTTTCGAAAAGGGCGAGGACTTCCCTGCTGTGTACGAGCGCGAAAAGCCCGAGCAGATTACCGACTCATCGGCGCTTGAGGCCATGATCGACGAAGTGATTGCCGCCAACCCCAAGCAGGTGGAACAGTACCGCGCCGGCAAAAAGACCATGGCGGGATTTTTTGTGGGCCAGGTGATGCGCGCCTCAAAGGGCCAGGCCAACCCGGCGCTGCTGAACGAGCTGGTGACGAAGAAGCTGGACGGGTAGCCTGGCGAAAGAAACCGCAAGGGGCTAATAATTCAGTAAGATGAGTTCGGGGTGTCTGTCGGTTGCAGACCTAGCTTGGCAGCGGCGCCTTGGCAGGCAAGAATCAGACGAAAAAGCCTTCATCGATCTGCCCCAAAAGCTCTTCAACCCCCTGCGCGCCATCGTCGCTGTCCAGCAGCGCGGCCGGCGCTCTCCCGTCGAGCCGGGGATTGGGCCTGTTTAGCCATCTTGCCGCGCGTTCAGGGCCTCGATATACGTTTTCGGCGGAAATCCGCGCCCGTTTGAGACGATCTGATTTTCCCATCGCGGTCCCTACTTCATCTTCAGCTCGCACTCAAACTGCTTGCGCGCGTCCCACGAGCTTACGCTTTTGGTGACGGTCTTTTTCCCGTCCTTTTCCGCCCAAAGGTCATAGTCTTCTGCCATGTTCACCTGGGTGAACTGGAACCTGCCCTTCGCATCGGAGGTATAGCTGCGGATCGACTTGGTCTTCAGGTTCTTGATAAACACGGTTGCGCCGCTGATTGAAGCGGAAGCAGCATCCAAAACGGTTCCCGAGACCACCCGCTGGCCTACGTTCTGAGCCTGTGCCATCGGCGGCCCCATCAGCGCGTTCCGCGGTCCCGCGGGAAACACCCCTGCGGCCACGGCCGCGGCTGCCACCCCGGCCAGCAAGATCGTGCGGCGAATCTTCACTCTTCCTCCTCGTCCTCTGCAAGCGGTTCGTCGTCCTCGTCCAGATCGCCGTCCACCCGCGCCAGTTCCAGGGGTTCTACGCCGACCACCTCGTATTCAGTTCCGCACTCCTCGCAGGCCAGAACATCGCCTTCTTCCACTTCGTCCAGTTCAACGTCTAGTTCATTCTCGCATTCAGGGCAGCTGGGCATGGCAGCCTCCTCTCTTTCCAAAAGTGCTTCGTCTTGTAGGATGACGTAATTCTTGGTGCGACTCCGATATTCTTGGGGAGAACCCGGCCTCAGGTCAAGAGCCCCCATCACTCCAATAGACGTGAGAGCTAACTCAGGAGAATACGCTATGAACTTCCCCCGCTGGATTTTGCCGTGCGCAGTCGCTCTCGCGGTCTCGGTCTTGGCCCCGGTATCCTCGGCTCAGCCAGACTTTTTGCTCCATGCGACGCCCGTGGGCGCATCCCCGCCAGACCCGGCCATTGCCGGTGCCCTCAAGGCTATTGAGCCCAAGGATATCGAAAAAACGATTCAGACCCTGGTTGGTTTCGGCACCCGCAACACCCTTTCCAGCATGGAAACGGATCTGCCTCCGGGCCAGGGCGTCACCGCCGCCGCTGACTGGATCTTCGCCCAGTTTGAGCAGATCTCCACCCAGTGCGGCGGCTGCCTTGAAGTCCACCGCGACACCTTCACCGAGGTTCCTTCCGATCGCGTCCCCAAACCCACCACCATCACCAACGTCTACGCCATTCTGCGCGGCACTGACCCCGTCCAGTCCAAACGCATGTATTTGGTCACCGGCCATTACGACTCGCGAGCCACCAACGTGCTGGACGCGCGCATCGCCGCCCCCGGCGCCAATGACGACGCTTCAGGCGTAGCTGTTTCTCTCGAATGTGCCCGCGCACTCAGCAAGCTCCATCTTCCGGCAACCCTGGTCTTTGTGGCCGTGGCCGGCGAAGAGCAGGGCCTCAACGGCTCCACGCACCTGGCCAAACTGGCCCGCAGCGAGGGCTGGCAGCTTGAGGGCGTGCTCAACAACGACATTGTGGGCGGCAACACCACCCCCGGCGACACGCTGCAGCTCAAAGACCGCGTACGGGTCTTTTCGGAAGGCGTTCCCGTGGCTGCCACGCCAGAGCAGGCTCGGCGCATTCGCGCGCTCGGCGAAGAGAGTGACTCGCCCAGCCGCCAACTGGCCCGCGCCATCGCCGACACCGATCGCACCTACTTCCCCGCGGCGTCCGGAGCCCCCTTCGCCCCGTTTCTCGTCTTCCGGCCTGACCGCTACCTGCGCGGCGGCGACCACACCTCCTTCAATCGCGAGGGCTTTGCCGCGGTGCGCTTCACTGAGTGGCGCGAGGATTTCAACCATCAGCACCAGACAGTCGTCATGCCGCCTCCCGGCTCAACGGACCCCATCCTGGGCGACCTCATCCAGTTTGACGACTTCAATTACATCGCCAATGTTGCCCGCCTCAACGCCGCCACACTCGCCACCCTGGCCTCCTCGCCCGGTCTGCCGGTCAAGGTCACCATGGTGACAAAGAAGCTGGACAACGGCAGCACCCTGCAATGGGAAGCTCCGGCAGGATCTCCATCCGGCCTGCACTACGAGCTGCTGAGTCGCGAAACCACGGCGCCCGACTGGCAGTTTGTGCAGACAGTTCCCGCACCAAACGCCGCCAGCCCCATCACCGTCACCGTGCCCATCTCCAAAGACAACGTGGTCTTCGGCGTACGCGCGGTTGACGCCGCCGGCCACCGCGGCCTGGCAGTCGTCCCATAAAGGAACTCCAGGCAGGTGGCCCAATCATCGACGCATCGGCGACTGTGCTCCTTTCATCGCTGAATCATGGCGATGTGCGGGTGTTCAGGCAACGTCGCCGCTAACCTGCTGACCCGCCATGTGCGCGAAGCGCACGCTAACTTGCTGGATTTGTGCCAAAAATGCAATCCACTCCGCCGCCAGATGTTCATTTCCTGGCAGTTGGGAGCTTGGTTTCTTTTCAGGATGCTAGACGACGCCCTCCGCACTCCCCGAAACCGCCCTGCATGACACCCACCCGCTCCACCGTTTACCCTGATGGTTACGATGCCCAGGTACGGCGCCAGTTCGTTTTCCTTCCCTGATTTCAGCGGCGCAACCCGCCGCCTGATTCTCATGAACCTGTTCGCCTTCTTTGGCCTGCTGCTGGCGCAACTGGCCTTCCGCGAGGACGCAAGCAGGCTTATCGGCGCGATCGGCTTCGCCCCCAGCGACTTTCTGCACGGCTACCTCTGGCAGCCGTTGACCTACAGCTTTGTCCATACCGGCATCCTCGGAACGCTGCTTGAATTGCTCTCGCTGTGGTTTATGGCGGGGATCCTGGAGAGCATGCACGGGGCGAACTGGGTCAACGGCCTGTACGCTTCCTCCGTGCTCGGCACTGCCGTTGCTGCAACCGCAATTTATGTCGCCCACGGCACGCTGGGTTATTCCTTGCCGGAGACTGCACTCTATGGCTGCTTCGGCGGCATCTTCGGGCTGCTGGTAGCCCTCGGCACGCTCCATGGGGACATCGAATTCATGCTGTTTCCGCTCCCCATCGGCATTAAGGTGCGCTACCTCGCCGTCATCTACGCGCTGGTCTCGCTGGCCATGCTCTTTGGCGCCATGCGCATGTACGCCTTCGCGGAGTTGGGCGGGGCGCTGGCCGGATTGCTCTTCATTCGCCTCTCGCCGCGCAGGGGGTTCTCGTTCGCCTTCAGCGAGACCTGGTACGGACTGCGCAACCGCTATTACCGCTGGAAGCGGCGCAAGGCCGCGCGCAAGTTCGAGGTCTACATGCGCTCCCAGGGCCGCACCGTCCGCTTCGACGGCAACGGCCGACCCATCGACGACGACGACCATGACGATAAAAAACGCTGGAACTAGGGCCTGTCATCTAATTCCCAGGGCGCAGCGCCGGGAGCCAATTTTCACGAGTTCAAGGAGTGAGGAGTGACGCATACCGGGTGTCTGCTAGCGACGAATGACGACGAAATCGGGAAAATTGGCCCCGGCCCGAAGGGTTGCGCGGAAAATCGGGCCATACTTCATTCTCGCCCTTGACGGTGGACCCGCCACAGCCTTCGGGCTCCGCTTCGTCTGACCCGATTTTCCCTCGCAACGCTGCACCCTGGGAATTAGATGACAGGCCCTGGTTCTCCACGACTGGCAATTCAATCGAGCTTGCCTCGCCCGGCGCGTGATAAATCCGCTGCGTCGCTTTCTTGTAGTCGCCCGGTTTGGCCCAGAAGATGTTGGGCACAAAAGTCTGCGGGTTGCGGTCGTAGAGAGGGAACCAGCTCGACTGCACTTGCACCATGATCCGGTGGCCGGGCAGAAACACGTGGTCCGCCGGCGGCAGGGCAAAGCGGTAAGTGAGCGGCTTGCCCGGCTCGATCGCCTTGGGCGTGGCAAAGCTCTCGCGATAGCGGCCGCGGAAGATGTCCATTCCAACCGATAGCTCGTATCCGCCCATCTCCGGGTGATCGGCCACTTCGTCGGGATAGACGTCAATCAGCTTCACCACCCAATCGGAATCGGTCCCGCTGGTGGAAGCCACGAGGTTCGCAATCGGCTGTCCGCCAATGTGTACTGGAGCCGTGAGCACTTCGCTGGTATAGGTGAGCACATCGGTCCGGCCCGAGGCCTCGCGCTGGTCGTCGACCAGCCACTGCGGCCAGGTGAACGGGAGGTCGTAGCCGACGGGCTGGCTGGGGCGCGCGCGGAAGGGAACCGGCTTGGCGGGATCGGAAACGTACTCGTCAAATGCGGTGTCGGTTTGCGCGGGCGCGGTAAAGCCCAGCTTCATTCCCGGCTCCAGATAAAGCCGCTTGGTCGTCGCTGCTTCCGGCCACGCCTTCAGCTTCTCCCACAGGTTCGCGCCGGTCTCGTACGCCGTCACCGTCGCCACATCGGCCTTTGGCGCGTCGTCTTTCAGATAGCGATCGAGAAAAGGCCGCAGCACGTTCTGCCGGAACCAGGTTCCCGTGTCGCTGCCAAAGCGGATCGAACCCAGCGACGCGGCGTCCTCAATCTCCTGCCCGTGGTCCCAGGGGCCGAGCACCAGAAAGACCTTCTCGTTGTTGATGTCGAGCGGCTTGATTGCCTTGTAGACCGCGACCGGACCGTAGATATCTTCCTGGTCCCACAGGCTGTGAACGAGCAAAATGGGCACCTTGATCCCTTCCGCCTTGAAGTCCGCCGCCAGCACCTTGTCCACCGCCTGGTCGCTCCAGAAAGCGTCGTAGCTGGGGTGTTCGAGAATCTTGTTCCAGAAGCCCACCTGTTCCAGCCCATGCTGCTTGCCCAGTTCGCCCGCCGACCCCGCGGCCATGAACTCGTCGTAATCGTCGAAGTGCGAGACGGTCCACTTGGACTCATTCGAACGCGTGGCTTCCTGCTCCCAGATGTAGGGCATGTTCTGCTCGCGGAAGGCCCCGTTGTGGAACCAGTCGTCGCCCATCCAGCCATCGACCATCGGGTTCATGGGCACCGATACTTTCAGCGCGGGGTGCGGATTCACCAGCGCCATCAGCGGCAGAAATCCGTCATAGCTGATGCCCAGAATGCCCACCTTGCCGTTGGTCTCGGGAATGTTCTTGATCAGCCAGTCGATGCTGTCATACGTGTCAGTCGATTCATCCACCGGCGTCGGATTCTGCGGCCCATGAATCGGCCGGTTCATCACGTTGTCGCCCTCTGAGCCGTACTTGCCGCGAATGTCCTGAATCACCCGAATGTAGCCGCCCTCGACAATCACATCGGTGGCATTGTCATAGCCATAAAGGATTCGCCCCAGGTGCGCGCTCGCCGCGTGGCTGGTCAGCTCATTGGCGCTGTAAGGTGTGCGCGTCAGCAGGATCGGCGCATGCTTTACGCCCTTGGGCACCAGGATCACCGTATGCAGCTTGACCCCGTCGCGCATCGCGATCATCGCCTCGCGCCGTTCGTAGTCGAAGTCAGGCGTGGCCTGTTTGAGTTTGGCCGGGGTCTCGCTGGGGTAGTCGGGATACTGCGGCTTTGGTGCGCTGCTCTGGGCAACAACGCTTGCGGACAGCGTGAGAGAAGCAACGACAGCAAACGAGGATCGAACGGTAAGCATCAGGCAGACCTCTCTTGGGTGGGGAAGCTTCGATTGCAACCGATTGTAAGCGACCGAGCGCTCAAGCCAGGCAATTTCTCGCCGATTCAACCTCGATGTCCCGCTCGAAGGGAAAAGCCAACGAAGGATCTCTGATTCCGGCAGCCAAAGTTTTTCCTCGGACAAGGGAACTTTTCCGGTCCACCGGGTAATCATGGATGTCTATGTTTGATCGGCAACCACGCAGGCGGCTCGACGGCGAATTAAGCGATGAGCAGTTGCATCGAGAGGCGCTCGCCGGCAGCGGCGAGGCGATGGCGGCTCTCTATCGCAGACATGGCGGCCTCGTGTACAGGTTCAGTCTGCGCATGAGTGGAATTCCCGCGGCCGCGGAGGAGATTACGCAGGAAGTATTTCTGGCGCTGCTCACTCAAGTCGACCGATTCGACGCCGGGCGAGGAATGCTTTCCACCTGGCTCTGCGGGATCGCTCGACGGCAGGTTTGGAAGTATTTGGCACGCAACAACGCAGCACTGGTGGATTCCGATGAAGAGTGCACGTTGGAATTGCAATCGCCGGACGACGGCCCCGCGGAGGTAATGCTGCGAGGTGAAGCGGTTGCGGCGGTGCGGGCTGGCATGGATCAATTGCCGCCAGCCCTGCGGGAAGTGGTAATTCTCTGCGCGCTTGAGGAGATGAGCTATGAACAAGCCGCGCAGGTATTGGCGGTCCCAGTGGGCACGGTACGTTCAAGGCTGCACAGAGCGAAGGCGCGGCTGGCTGGATTGCTGCGCACGGAAATGGCAAGCATGGAGAGGAAGCGCGGATGAATGCCGATAGAGAGCTGGACGATATCCTTTCGGAAATTGGGCGCGAGCATCGGGCGATTGGCGCTCCGGAATCGCTGGAGCCGCTTTTGTTCGCGGCGTCCGCCAGCAGGATACGTGATACCCGGCAGCGAAGGATGCGACTCACGTGGGCTTTGGCAACTGCCGCGATCCTGCTCGCCGTGGTTGCGGCTGGCGGGATCGTCTGGCAGACGCGGGGAAGTCATCCACGGCAAACTCAACAAGCGCAGCTTGTGCCTGCACGCCCGGTTGGACCGGAGTCAAGGCCTGCTCCGGTACAAGACCCAGGACGCCAGAAGTCTGTGCCGAAATCTGCGCCGTTACACAAGACTGGGCCAGCGCACGTCAACCTTCGTGATTCTTCTGCCAAACAGCCGGCGTGGAATTCGTTGGATGAGTTTGTGGCCCTGCCGGTGAGTGAGGGGCTTCCTGCCGCGACGGAGTTGAGCGTGGTGCGGGTCAGGGTGAGGGGAAGTGAGCTTCGGCAGTATGGTTTGGAGGCGCCGCCGGATGCCGGAGCACAAACCTTGTTGGCGGAGTTTGCGGTTGGCGAGGACGGGCTTCCGCGCGCCATTCGCATCGTTCGGTAGTTTTTCAAAATCGGGTTTCAAAATCTGAGAGGAGTCGTGATGAAGAGAATGCGTGGATTTTGGGTGGCCGTGGCATTGCCCTCGGCTGTGATGGCTCTGGCCATGGTTGGCCAGACGGCGAAAGCGATGGCTGCAGGTCAGCAAGATCCCGGCCAGCAGGCAAAACATGCTGCGGAACTGGCCTCGATACAGCGGGACGATGCACCAGGCCAGGAGGCTCAGCAAAAAGTGATGCTGGAAGTGGTTGCTGCCGATGCGCAGGTGGTGAAGGGAAAACCGTATTCGGCGGACACGTCCACCGAGACAGTGCAAACAATGCTGGACGGCAATCGCATTGTCCATCGGACCGTGAGCAAGTTTTACCGCGACAGCGAGGGCAGGACACGACGCGAGGAGACGTTTGGCAATGTGGACCCTTCCAATTCATCGCCGCACGAGGTGAAGGTGTTTATCGATGACCCCGTCAACGGGACGGCCTTTGTGTTGGACCCCGGCTCGAAGTCCGCGGATAAGATGCAGCGCTCGCGCAAGATTCTCGACGAGCAAAATGCCGAAGGGGATGGATCGCGGATCATGATCAAGTCTTTGAAGGATAGTGAGATGGGAGAGCAAGGCGCGCCAATGCGCATGTTGGTCAAGTTCCGGGACGAGCACTCCGGCAATCCCGACACCATCGTGATGAAGATGGCGGACGAAAAGCGCGATGTGGTAAAGGAAGATTTAGGAACCAGGAATGTCGAGGGAGTGGACTGCACCGGCACGCGGCAGACCATCACCATCCCCGCAGGCGCAATTGGGAATGAAAAGCCCATTTCGATTGTGACAGAGACGTGGTATGCGCCGTCGATTGCTGCGGTCGTCGAGTCAACTTCCGACGATCCGCGTTACGGCAAAACAACCTACCAGCTCACCAATGTGCAGTTGACCGAGCCGGCGCGATCGCTGTTTGAACCGCCTGCGGATTTCAAGGTAAGCACGCCGAAATAGCCGCTCATTCCTTAAAGGACAATCAGAGGGAAGGACACCGTGTCCTTCCCTCTGTTGTGTCTTGCGAAGAGAGTTCCCTTTCAGCGCTTGGGCATGCCGCCGGGATTCCACTGCGGGCGGAAGTCGCTGCTGGCCAGCCAACGCACCGGCTCAATCAGCGATTGAATCGCCCGCGTCATGAACGGAATATCGAGATGGTCCATGTCGTCGTTGGGCTGATGATAGGTGGGCGGCGTTCCCCATCCCGCCGCAGTATGCGCTACCACCCCCTGCAGCGCCAACGCGTAATTGTCGCTGCGCTCAAAGAAATGTTGCTCGGGATACGGGTCGGGGCCAACCAGTGCGCCATGCTCCTTCAGCGCCGGCCCAAGGTTGGACCGCTCCCATCCAGTGAGTAAAAGCACCCCCGGCGCCATCTTGGGATCCTGGTTGCCGATCATTTCGAACTCCAGGTTGGCCACCAGGTCCTTCAGCGGAACCGGCGGATGATGTCCGAAATAAGTCGACCCAAGCGTGCCGATCTCTTCCGATCCGTAACAGACAAACAGCACACTGCGCCGCAGGGGCGGCCCTGCGGCCAGCGCGTGGGCCAGTTCCATCACCGCCGTCGTTCCCGCTGCATCGTCATTCGCTCCGTTGTAGATGGAGTCGCCGTTCACCGGCCGTCCGACGCCCAGGTGATCCAGGTGCGCGCTCAGCAGCAGGGTCCCCGCGTTGGGGTCGGTGCCCTGCAGATAGCCGATGGCATTGAATGTCTGGCGTGGCGTGGTCGACTGAAGTTCGTGCACCGTCACAGTGACCGTCGCGCCATCGACCGGCAGTCTGGATGCCGCCTCGGCGCGGACCAACAGAATGCTCGCCGTCTTGCGCGGAGCATCCTCGGCTAGCCGCACGAAGCCAAACCGCGTCTTCGGGGCGAACATCTCCCGCAGCGCTGCCAGCTTCGGCGCCTCCGGAATCAGAATCAAAGACGCACCCTGCCGCCGCATCTGTTGCATGGCCGGCATCAGCACCTTCATATTGGCCGCGCCGGTCAGCAACACCGCCGTTCCCGGCGCAATCTCCACGGACGCCACCTCAGTGGCCGCAATCCGCTTGAGCGGCCCAGACCCGTTCGCCCCACTCGGGAAAAGCAGCACAAAATCATCGCCTTCCTTCAGGCTCGCATCGCCCGCCGCAAGCGTCGCATGCCCATCCAGCTCCGGCGACACCACCTCGGCGCCTTGAATGTAGCTCGTCATCCCGGGCGCGAATTTCAGGCCGTAGCTTTCAAACTCGCTGGCGACATAGGTTGCGGTCAGCTCCTCGTCGCGGGTAGCCGAGCCGCGGCCCGCCAACACGTCGCTGGACAGAAAGGACTCGTGGGCGCGCACCCATTCCGGCTTGACTGTCCAGCCCTGCTGCGCAAACAATGCCGCCGAAGCGCCAAACAGGGCAAGAGCCACCGAACATCGAAGCAGAGGTTTCAATTGAGGAGACTCCTGGGGGCAGATTGGAATATCGGCAATGATAAATGCCCGATCCGGATGCAGGTCGCGGGTTCAATGGGTTGCCCCAGACCCGCGGGGTGGAAATCTCGCGTCTGAGGACTGGGAAGCCGGGAGCTAGCAGCTATAGCGGTTTCAGGATTGCCGTACCCAAAGGGAATACACTCAAGTCGACGCGACCCCAAGGAGCGGCGACCTCGCAGTAGTGCAGATAGGGCATACCTATCCTGAAACCGCTCTAGAAGCTGCACTCACCGCAGCACCGCCGCCAGCAGCAGCGTGGTTCCCAGGCCGGCCACTGACAGCACCGTCTCCAGCACCGACCAGGTTGCGAGCGTCTGCTTAAGCTCCAGCTTGAAGAACGCCTGATTCATCCAAAAGCCGGGATCGTTCACATGAGAAAGAATCAGCGAGCCAGTCCCGGTGGCCAATACCAATAACTCGGGCCGCACGCCGAGATGGGCCACCATGGGGGCCAGCACGCCTGAGGCGACCGCCATCGCCACCGTGGCCGAACCCATTGACACGCGTACCACCGCGGCCAGCGCCCACGCCAGCACAAGCGGCGGCATGTGCGCCCCCAGAGCAAGGCCCACCGTGGCCTGCGCCGCGCCGGAGTCCCGCAGGATGCCGCTCAGGCCTCCGGCCGCCGCCAGAATCACCAGCACGTTGGCGATCGGTTCAAACGACTCGCTGGTCAACTGGCGCAGCAGTTCCCGGCCGTGATGTCGGCCTGTCTGGATGTGGGGACCCAAGGTGACCAACGCAGCCAGCACCGCGATCAGCATGGCGACGTCCGGGCTGCCCGCGAAGTGCAGTATCTGATTGGCGATCGTTCCCGGCGTGGCCAGCCCATCGGCCCAACTGCCCAGAAAGATCAGCCCGATGGGCAGCAGGATGGCCGCGGCCGCGCGCAGAGGGCCAACCGTGGAAGGGACCCGCCCCGGCTTGGTGGCGGCAGGGGTCGCATCCCTTCCGGCCTCGTCGGGCAACTCGTCTTCCACTGACACAGGAGCGGAGAAAAGCGTTGCCCCGTCTTCGGCGGCTTTGAGCCCCAGCCAACCCGGCCGCTTCTCCCATTGCCGCATCATGAGCCATCCCAGGCAAGGCCCGGCGAGTGCCGCGGCCGGCAGCCCCACGGCCAGACCCCACACAATGGTGCGGCCCAGGTCCGCGTGGTAAAGGCTGGCGGCCAGCAGCGCTGCCGGGTGCGGGGGAAGCGTGCCGTGGACAATCGAGAGCCCGGCCAGCAGCGGCATCCCCACCAGGATGGGCGGTCTCTTGCTCCGCCGCGCCGCTTCGGCCACGATCGGCATCAGCAGCACCAGGCCCACCTCCATGAAGACCGGCATTCCCACCAGCATGCCCAGGCCGAGCAGCGCCCAGGGCAGCCCTCTTTTTCCGCAGTTGTCCACCAGAAACCTGCCCAGCGCAACTGCACCGCCGGAAGAGGCCACCAGCCGCCCCAGAATCGCACCGAGCCCGAGAATGATGGCGATGTGGCCCATCAGGTTGCCAACACCGGCGGTAAACGACAGCGGAACCTGCTTGAGCGCCATCCCCGAGGCAACGCCCAGCGCCATCGCCCCCACCAGCAGCGCCAGCGCCGGATGCAGCCTGACCCGCGCAATCAGAATCAAAAGCACCAGCACCGTTCCCGCGGCGCAGGCCACCAGGTACCAGTTGCCGTGAAGGGTTGCGGCGTAGCTCACCCGCAGATTATTCCACACCGGACCGCAAGCAAATCTGCTGCCCTGTGTCGCGCGGCACACTTTTCCCTTGCGCGCCTCTGCTACCATAAGGACGATTGCAGTTCCTGCCGCTCGCGAGCCTGTTTTCCTGCCCTCAAGGGCCCGAGCGCCACGGCGGCCAGGCTATCCCAAGAAGGAGAGTTCAACATGCCTCTAGTCTCCATGCGGCAACTCCTCGACGAGGCCGCCAAAGGCGGTTACGGCGTCGGCGCATTCAACGTCAACGATATGGAACAGATCCAGGCCATCATGATGGCGGCCAAGGAAACCAACTCGCCGGTCATCGTCCAGGCCAGCCGCGGCGCACGCCAGTTTGCCGAGGATCTCTACCTCTTCCGGCTCATCCAGGCGGCAGCCGAGCTCAATCCCGACATCCCCATCGCCATGCACCAGGATCACGGCAACAGCTTTGAGACCTGTAAAAGCGCCATCGAACTGGGCTACACCAGCGTCATGATGGACGGCTCGCTCAAGACCGACGGCAAAACCCCCTCCACATTTGAAGAGAACGTCGAAGTCACCCGCAAGGTGGTTGACTTCGCGCACGAGCGCGGCGTCACGGTAGAAGGCGAAATCGGCGTGCTGGGCGGCGTGGAAGACGGCCACGGCGCGGGCGGTTCCGGCCTTGACCACATCACCGACCCCGACCAGGCAGTCGAGTTTGCCGAGCGCACCGGCGTAGATGCCCTGGCCATCGCCATCGGCACCAGCCACGGCGCTTACAAATTCACCAAGAAGCCCGACGGCTCCGTGCTCAAGATGGACGTGCTGATCGCCATCCATAAGCGCCTGCCCAACACTCACCTGGTCATGCACGGCAGCTCCTCGGTCCCCAAGGACCTCCAGGACATCATCAACCAGTACGGCGGCAAGCTGAAGGAAACCTGGGGCGTGCCGGTCGAGGAGATTCAGCTCGGCATCCGCAACGGCGTGCGCAAGGTCAACGTGGACACCGACAACCGTCTGGCCATCACCGGCGCCATCCGCAAGGTTCTGTGGGAGACTCCGGAGAAGTTCGATCCCCGCGACTACATGAAGCCGGCCCGCGAGGCCATGAAGAAGGTTGTGGCGCAGCGCATGGTGCAGTTCGGCCAGGCCGGCCACGCCGGCGACTACGCCCCCATCGCCATCACCGAGATCGCCAAGGGCTACGCCAACGGCACCCTCACCACCCAGCCGCTCGTCGCCGCCAAGTAACTCCGGCGCCAGGCATCCATCAACAAGGGCCACTTCGCATCACTGCGGAGTGGCCCTTTAGCTTGCCGTCGAATTCTTGCTCGCCGTAGATGTGCGAAGAGGCACGACTTTAGAGCTTGCGGAGAAACTCCAGCTTGACGCAGATGTGCGAAGGGGCACGACTTTAGAGCTTGCGAGAAACTCCAGCTTGACGTAGATGTGCGAAAGGGCACACTTTAGAGCTTGCGAGAAACTCCAGCTTGACGTAGATGTGCGAAAGGGCACGACTTTAGAGCTTGCGAGAAACTCCAGCTTGACGTAGATGTGCAAAAGGGCACGACTTTAGAGCTTGCGGAGAAACTCCAGCTTGACGTAGATGTGCAAAGGGGCACGACTTTAGAGCTTGCGGAGAAACTCCAGCTTGACGTAAATGTGCGAAGAGGCACGACTTTAGAGCTTGCGGAGAAACTCCAGCTTGACGTAGATGTGCGAAAGGGCACGACTTTAGAGCTTGCGAGAAACTCCAGCTTGACGTAGATGTGCAAAGGGGCACGACTTTAGGGCTTGCGTAG
>Ga0302155_10000110_pt1 | contig 66944 bp, 52 predicted proteins | sample I_Bog_N3_1_FD_193508 | JGI IMG/M metagenome (GOLD analysis project Ga0302155, IMG submission 193508) | Peat permafrost microbial communities from Stordalen Mire near Abisko, Sweden - I_Bog_N3_1 | ecosystem: Environmental > Terrestrial > Soil > Wetlands > Peat | place: Sweden: Abisko, Stordalen... | reverse complement strand
TACGGTGGTCTTTGGCGCCTCCAACAATACCGCCTCCTGGTGGGACAATCGTTATGCCGCCCATCTTGGCTACCATCCACGTGACAATGCCGAGCAATTCCGCGCCGTCATAGAGCAACAACCCATGCCGGCGGCCGATAATCCAGTGCGGCGTTATCAGGGGGGCGTGTTTACCGCAACAGGTCCATTTGAGCCGCAATAACGTACGTTGTAGAGATGCCGGTGCTATTTGGAAACCTCAGCCCTTGTGGTTGAGTCGCCTCTCTGGCTACCATTGGCTGTCCGTCATTCCCCGTCTATGCACGACGACAGTGTTAATTTCGTTGCATCCTTGCTGCACAATTTTTAAAGTTTCAATCAAGCCTATGCGGCATCGATTGACAGTGCCATTATTGTGGTCAATTGGCTGACATCTTAAAAATAAAATTCACATTTATTCAGTTCATTTTTTGTTGCTGCGTATAGTGCGCATTAACAAACATCGTTTCATATTTTCATGGCTTGCCGGTGCAAAGCCGGTCTGTAATTGATAGTGGGATAACGTTATCAATGGGGATGAAGATGAAAATCGCAGACATTAAAATCAGTGTTCGCTTAGGTGTTTGTTTCGCGGTATTGATCAGTGTGATGTGTATGATCGCCGGGATTGGTGTCAAGAGCCTATTGTCAGTGGCTGCGGCAACTACGGAGATTGTCGACGACCGTTACGTCAAGATTCAGATTGGTTCTCAGATGACTGATCAGGTCAATGTAGCTGCCCGCAATCTGAGAAATTCCATGCTGGCGCGCAACGCTGAGGAGGTGAACAAATATTTGGCCGTGGCTGACAATGCGATTGCCAAGGTGAATCAACACATTGATCAACTTGAGAAACTGGTTGCTTCCGCGCGTGGTAAAGAGCTGCTGGGTAAAATGAAAGAGGCGCGCATTGCATATACTGTGCAGCGCTTGAAACTGGAAGAATTGATTCGTATGCAAAAAATGGCAGAAGCCGCCAATTTATTGTTTACAGAAACCAGCACTGCACAAAATGCCTATTTCGAAGCCATAGAAAAACTCGTCCAATTTCAAGGTGACTTGATGGAGGATAGCGTAGCGAAAAGCAAACGGGCATCGACTTCAGCCATCATGCTCATGCTGACGCTATCGGGCATCGTCGTCGTCTTTTCAGTTACCTGTGCATGGCTCATTACCCGTTCCATTACGCGCCCGCTCAATGAGGCGGTTGACCTTGCCAGTGCAGTGGCTGCGGGTGATTTAAGCATTCATATCCGCAGCACATCGAAAGACGAGACTGGCAATCTTCTCAATGCACTCAAGATCATGAGTGACAATCTGCACAAAATTGTCAGTGAAGTCAGAAGCGGCACCGATACTATCCAGACTGCCTCTTCCGAAATTGCCACCGGCAATCTGGATTTGTCATCGCGTACCGAGCAACAAGCCGGCGCACTCGAAGAAACTGCATCGGCCATGGAAGAATTGACTTCGACCGTGAAGCAAAATGCCAATAATGCACATCAAGCCAATATCTTGGCAGCATCGGCCTCGGAAGTGGCTTTGCAGGGCGGCGATGTAGTTGGACAAGTGGTTGAGACCATGAACGCCATTAATGAGTCGTCGCGTCTGATCGTCGATATCATCAGTGTCATTGACGGTATCGCATTCCAGACCAACATCCTGGCCCTGAATGCCGCAGTTGAAGCCGCCCGTGCCGGCGAGCAAGGTCGTGGCTTTGCTGTCGTAGCATCCGAAGTGCGCAGTCTGGCACAACGCAGCGCCGCTGCCGCCAAAGAGATCAAGACACTGATCTCAAGTTCGGTAGAGAAAGTCGACAATGGCAGTCGCTTGGTCGAACAAGCAGGTCACACCATGAACGAAGTCGTCGCCAGCGTTAAGCGCGTCACTGCGGTGGTTGCTGAAATATCGGCCGCCAGCGGCGAGCAAAGTGAGGGAATCGAACAGATCAATACAGCCATCGTGCAAATGGATGAAGTCACGCAGCAAAATGCGGCGCTGGTTGAACAAGCGGCTGCTGCCGCGCAATCGTTGCAGGATCAGGCTGAACGCTTAGGCAAGATTGTCAGTGTCTTCAAACTGAACGCCAATGAGATACAGGCCTTCGCAGCTCGTCCCGTTGTGCGTAATATTTCACCGCTGCAGCCAAGTCTTTCTCGCAAGCCTGCAGCACATCTCGTTGCCAATTAGGTGCTTCATCTGAAAAGCGGCAACGCTGCCGAAAACGCGACATGGACGCAGCTTTGGGTGGCTTTGGGCAGAAACAGATGAAGGTGAGGGACGCCACTCAGTATCAAGAAATAAACGGCATTAATTTGACCAGTGTCTTTGATCACGCCACTTGATGAGCCAGGATGGTAACGTCTGGCCGTCCATGGGGCGTGAAATGCCGTAGCCTTGCGCCAGTTCGCAGCCAAGTTCCAGTAGTTTTTCACCATGTGCGCGGGTTTCCACGCCTTCGGCGATGACCTTGCGTTGAAAGGCCTGGGCCAGACCGATTACGCCGCAGACGATGGCCAGGTCTTCCTGATCAACCAGCATGTCGCGCACGAAGCTTTGATCAATTTTTAGCGTCGTGGCCGAGAGCCGTTTGAGGTAGGTCAATGAGGAATAACCGGTGCCGAAATCATCGATGGAAAACTGCACGCCGAAGTTGCGGCAAGACTGGATGACGCTCGACACAGTCTCAAAGTCATGCAAAGCAGTGGTTTCGAGAATCTCCAGTTCAAGATCGGTGGGGTCAATGGCGCTATGCTGCTCCAGCAAACTCAACAACAGGGTCGGAAAATCTGGATTTTGCAGTTGATTGGGGGCTAGATTGACGCTAACCGGCATACGGATGCCTTCTTGTTTCCATATCTGCATCTGGGTCAACGCATGGTTAATGACCCACAGGCCGATTTGTTCATTGAGATGATGTCCTTCTATCATCGGCAGAAATTGGCCCGGTGCAAGCAAGCCGCGTTCCGGATGTTGCCAACGGATCAGCGCTTCTACTCCAATGACCTCATTGGTGCGCATGTTCACCTTCGGTTGGTAGTACAGCAAGAGTTCATCCTGCTCCAGTGCCTGGCTCAACCGCCGCACATGCAAGTAACGGCTCTTACCTTCAGCTTCGCGTGAGGCGTCAAACCTTGCGTAGCGATTTTTACCGGATTGCTTGGCTTCATACATGGCCAGATCGGCGTGACGCAGCAATAAATCTTCGTCGACATTATCGTGTGGATAGGTTGTCACACCGATGCTGGCCGAGACATCCAACCGAAGGCCTTCAATGTATACCGGCTCGGAGCAGGCGTGCAGAATGCGCATGACGACATGATGAAGCTGCTCGTCATGCCTTACTTCTCCCAGCACCACCACAAATTCGTCGCCGCCGATTCGTGCGAGCGTGTCGTTATTGTGCAGTTGCTCGCCGATGCGCATAGACAATGCTATCAATAAGGCATCGCCGATATTGTGGCCATGTTTGTCATTGATGTACTTGAAGCCATCCAGATCCAGATACAGCACGGCAAGTTCCTGATCGTTACGCTTGGCATGCGCCATGGCTTGACGCAAGCGATCGGTCATTAAAAGTCTGTTGGGCAGACCCGTAAGCGCATCAAAATGAGCGATGTGCTTGAGTTGTTCTTCTTGTTGATGCAATTGCGTGATGTCACGAGCTATCTTGGAGGCGCCGACGATACGGCCAAAACGGTCGAGAATGGGCGAGATCGTTACCGAGACGAACACTTGCGTACCATTTTTGTGAACGCGCACGGTTTCGAAATGATCAACCTTCTCGCCGCTGAGAATTTTATTGAGAATGAAATTCTCTTCATCAACACGGTCCTCTGGGAACAGACGTAGCATCGGTTGCCCCAGGGCTTCTGAGGCGGTATAGCCAAAGATTTTTTGTGCTGCCAGATTCCAACTGCTGATACGTCCGTCCAATGTTTTGGTAATGATGGCGTCGTCGGAGGAGTCAACGAGCGCCCGAAATTGCTCAGCAGCTACCTGTAGATGACTTTTTTCTGTGATGTTGCGGGCAATCATGGAGGTGCCGATGATATGTCCATCCTGATCGGGCAACGGCGAAATGCACACTGAAATATCAATCGGCACACCATCCTTGCGAATGCGCACAGTTTCGAAGTGGTCATATTTCTCGCCAGCGATGATGTGTTCCTGGACCAGATATTCTTCTTCCAGTCTTTCAATCGGGACCAGGCGTACCATTGCTTGTCCGATGATTTCAGCGGCTTCGTAGCCAAATATGGCTTCAGCGGCAGGGTTCCAGCTGGTGATGATGCCGTTGAGGGTGCTGGTGATGATGGCGTCACCAGTGAATTCAATGATGGCGCTGCAACGATTGGCCGCGCCCATGTCATAGAAAGCCAGCGGCTTGTTTTGCACTTTTCCAGAACGACGATAGGGCATGTTGCTGGCACGGCGCACGACCGTAATGCTTTCACAAGTGGGGGTTTTCATGCAGACTTCCTTAGCCGGACAATTGATTGATAAGCGAATAACGGTAACAGTCAGACTCATCCAATGACGCAAGAGTAACCGCTGCGTTCCTGCGTGCGTATCGGGAATTTCCCGAGGTGACACAGCGTTGGCCTGTTTGCTCAGATCGTGACAATCTGTATCTACTCGTGCAGCGGCAGTCTTGCTATGGTTGCTATCAGTCACACTGAAACGGAGATGCCATGCCTGCACCAACTGATTTGCACGATTTACCCAGCTATCCAGACGTCGTGGCTGCTGCAGCAAGACTGCAAGGCCATATTCATCGGACCCCGGTACTGACTTCGCGCACTGCCGATGCACAGATCGGCGCAAAGTTATTTTTTAAATGCGAAAACTACCAACGCATGGGCGCCTTCAAGTTCCGCGGCGCCATGAATGCCTTGTTGCGTTTTTCTGCGCCACAACGTCGTGCCGGCGTGGTGGCCTTTTCCTCGGGAAACCATGGTCAGGCCATTGCCCTGGCGGCCAGTATTCTGGATATCCCGGCCACGGTGGTGATGCCGGCTGACGCCCCGGCGACCAAAGTGGCTGCCACCGCCGACTATGGCGCCAAAATTGTGCTCTTTGACCGGCAGACTGAAGACCGCATGCAAATTTGCAACGATCTGGTCGAACGGCATGGCATGACGCTGGTGCCACCATTCGATCACCCCGATGAGATCAGCGGTCAGGGCACCGCAGTCAAAGAGTTGCTGGAAGAAACCGGGCCGCTAGATGCCTTGTTCATCTGCTTGGGTGGTGGCGGTTTGTTGGCCGGCAGTCTGCTGGCCGCTAAGGCTTTGGCCCCGAACTGCAAAACCTATGGTGTTGAGCCGGAAGCGGCCAATGACGCTCAGCAATCGCTGCGCGCCGGCAAGATTATCCACATCGCACCACCGCAGACGATTGCCGACGGTGCCCAGACGCAACATGTCGGTCATTACACCTTCGCTATCATCAAGCGTGATGTGGAAGACATTCTTACGGTCAGCGATCCTGAATTGATCTCCTGCATGCGCTTTTACGCCGAGCGCATGAAGATGATCGTGGAGCCCACCGGCTGCCTGGCGTTGGCCGGAGTACATAAGCTGAAGCCGCAGTTGCGCGACCAGCGGGTCGGCGTCATCGTTAGCGGCGGCAACGTTGATTTGAGCAAACTGGCCGCTTATTTTTCCTAAGCATGCCGGCGTGCTTTGATGCATCATGGCGTTTGTTCAACTGCACCTAAATTTCACATGAGCAGCAGCGAAACACCCGGCCTGATTATCGCCGCCGATGGTCGGGCACATTGTTTCTGGCGCGCCCAAGCCGAGCAATATCAGAACTACCACGATCATGAATGGGGCCGCCCGGTCACCGACGATATCCGTCTGTTTGAAAAAATCTGTCTGGAAGGTTTTCAGTCGGGACTGTCCTGGATCACCATCCTGCGCAAACGCGAACAGTTCCGCACCGCTTTCGATAATTTTGATTTCAGACGTATCGCTGGCTACGGCGAGGACGACGTAACGCGTTTGCTGGCCAATGCCGGCATTGTGCGCAATCGCGCCAAAATTGTATCAACCATCAACAACGCCAAACGCGCCTGCGAACTGATCGAAGAAACCGGTTCGCTGGCCGACTGGCTATGGCAGTTTGCTCCTGCGCCCGGTGAACGCCCCGAATGCGTCACGCTGGCCGACTGGCGTGCCAATACCAGCTCGGCGGCATCGATCAGTCTCTCCAAAGCTCTTAAGAAGCGCGGCTGGAGTTATGTCGGGCCGACCACCATGTATGCCTTCATGCAAGCCATGGGCCTGATCAATGATCATCTCAGCGGTTGTGTGTGCCGCGATGAAATCGAAGAGCAGCGCCGTCAACTGAAACTGCCTTGATCAATGCGACATCAGCACCGGCAAGGTCATGGTCTTGAGTATGGTTTGCGTTACGCCACCGAGTAACACTTCACGGAAGCGGGTATGGCCATAGCTCCCCATGACCAGCAGGTCGGCGCCTTTATCGGCCGCCAACGACAATAGCGCATTGCCGATATCGAGCTCGGTAAATTCACTGCTGACACTGACCTTGACGCCGTGGCGTGCCAGATATAAAGCGATATCGGCTCCCGGTTCCTGGCCATGCACACCGCTAAAGCGAGAAACATTGAACAGCACTACCGTGACCTGGCGTGCGCGTCTGAGCAAAGGTAAGGCGCTGGTGACGGCGCGCGTGGCCTCCATGCTGCCGTCCCAGGCGATCAATACATTGCGGCCCGGATTTTCAAAGCGCCCGGCGTAAGGGATGGCCAGCACCGGCCGCGCGGAGTTGAGTGCCACATATTCCGGAATATCACCGGCGCCAGCATCCCCGGTTTCACTGCGATCGGTCTGACTGACCACCACCAGATCGGCATATCGCGCTTGCATGGCAAGTCCGCCTGCAGCGTCATCCTCGGTCAGACGTCGCTCATAGGAGGGTACGCCAAGTTTTTTGACGATCTCTTCAAATTGATCAAGGTCAACATTGGCAGCATCGCGCAACTCACTGATGATGGTATCGAGCGAGATGGTTCCATCGGGATAGATAAAGCGGGAAATCCCTGTCATTGCCGCTCCCACCAGATGGGCTTCGTGGGAGAGGGCAAGTTCGGCAGCAAGACGGATGCGCGCGGCAGCATGCTTCGATTGATCTACATGCACGATGATGGTTTTGTAGGACATGAATGCACCTCTGGAGTGTCAGGGTTGAATGGAACAACAGCTTCATGCACACCTTAGCAGCAACCATTCCGCCCCAGCTTGACCTGCATCAAAACAGCATCAAGCAAGTCGTTGTCGGAATGCAATTCCGGTCATCTTTGATATGCATCAAGTTGCTTTATTGTTAACTGTCTAAAGTGAAAAGTGTCGCAATTGTGAGCGCCTTTTACATCGTCATCAACGATTGGAGTCCCCCGTGGAAAACACTTTCTGGTCACAGCAGATTCAATTCGGTATTGTCCAAATGGACAATGCTCACAATGCATTGATCCAGGAGTTGGCGGCATCGTTGCAAGCCCCTGACGCTGAGATTGAAGAACGTTTGCGGCGCATCATCAGTTTGCTGGAGACCGATTTTCGCGAGGAAGAAATGAGTATGGAGCAGATTGGTTTTACCGGTTTGCAGGAGCACCGCGAACATCATGCCAAACTGCTCAGCGCTTTGCATCATGTGGTGCCCTATACGATGAGTGGTGATCATGTATTGACGCGCCAGGTGTTCAAGATGTTGCCGCAATGGTTTCTCGGACATCTGGTGAAAATGGATGCACCTCTGGTGCACGCTCTGCAAGCCGTTGTTGCCAAAACCATGCCTGAGGCATAGCTTGGCGCCAATTGTTGTGTACCGCCGGCGAAGGTGGTCCGCTACGCTGCAGGCTGATCAGGCATGCTTGCTTCCGGCTCTTAAATCAGACTGCATCCATTTCCAAAAAACTCTCCAATATGGCATGTCGCACCATGCTATTTCAGATCAAGATATTCTTGATCGAGCTAGTATTGACAAGGGTTTTGGCTCGATTTTTCTCGCCGCAATCAGGGCGATTCTGTGACGTCGAGAAGTAATAAAATCGTTCGTTGCGTGCTTTTATTTTTTGTTTTCGAATCGTTAAAAATCTGCGACGATCGCGTCACAAAAAATATCAACAACCTATATGCGCAAGTTAAAGTTTAGTCAGAAGCTTTGGATTCCTTTGATTGTCAGCCTGATGGCATTGATGGTGGTCTCCGTCTTCAATGCCTACCAGATACGTCAAGTTCGCGTCGACGAGCGCAAGACATTACTGATCAGCGTGACCACCCAGGCCATCAATCTCGCAAAACAATACGATGATCTCGCCAAGGCGGGGGTGATGACAATAGAGGAGGCAAAGAAACGGGCATTGGAACAGCTGCGTGCGATGCGTTATGACCAAACCGGCTATTTCACCATTACCGATGCCAAAAATGTGGTGCTCGCGCATCCCTCTGCGGACGTGGTCGGCCTGGATGCAACCGGTTTTAAAGACATCGATGGTAAGCAGGTCATTGTCGATGCGAACATTGTCAGTAAAAATCCTGCGGGGGTTTTTTATCAATACAAGTGGCCGCGCATCGGCGAAAAAATCCCAGTGCGCAAAGTCGCTCTGGCGCACGAATTTACTCCCTGGCACTGGTTTTTTTCCACCGGTGCCTACATGGATGATCTGGATGCTGCCTTCGTGCGTTCCTTGTATGCAGCGCTAGCATTGTTCCTTCCCTTGGCGCTCGTGCTTGTCGGTTTGAGTCTGGCGCTGAACCGTTCTTTGTTAAAAGCCTTGGGCGGTGACCCGGTGTTTGCCGCCGCAGTTGTCAATCGTATGGCTGCTGGTGATTTGACGCAGGAAGTCATGCTCCGCCCTAACGACAACAGCAGCCTGTTGTATGCCATGTCGCGGTTGCGCCATGGATTGATCACGATCATTTCAGGTATTCAGGAGTCCGCCACTACCGTCAGTAGCGCCGCCTCGCAAATTGCTAGCGGCAACATGGACTTGTCGCAACGCTCGGAACATCATGCCTCATCGATTCAAGAAACCGCCGCTTCACTGGAAGACTTGAGTACGACGGTGAAAAACAATGCCGACAATGCCCGACAGGCCAATCAGATGGCTGTTGCTGCTACCGATGTCGCCGTCGGCGGTGGCGATGTGGTCGATCAGGTGGTGTTGACGATGGGTTCGATCAATGAGTCGTCGAGGAAAGTTGTGGATATTATTGGTGTCATTGACGACATTGCCTTTCAAACCAATATCCTGGCACTGAACGCGGCAGTCGAAGCGGCACGCGCCGGTGAACAGGGTCGTGGATTTGCCGTTGTGGCCAGTGAAGTGCGGGGGCTGGCACAGCGATCAGCGGCTGCGGCCAAGGAAATCAAGATATTGATTACGGATTCGGTAGAACAAGTTTCACTAGGTAGTCGATTGGTGGAAAGAGCTGGCGACACCATGTCCAATGTTGTAGAAAACGTCAAACAGGTGACTGCCATCGTCAGTGAAATTTCTGCTGCCAGTCAAAATCAGCGTACGGGCATTGAAGGAGTACATCGCTCGATTACGCAAATGGATAACGTCACGCAGCAAAATACGGCCTTGGTTCAACAGGCTGCGGCTGCCTCCCAATCACTGCAAGAGCAGGCTGGCAAGTTGATCAGGGTGATCAGTGTGTTCAAGTTGAAGCACACGTAAATGTGCAGGACGAGTTGTCGCACAATAGAACGTATTTAGAAAATGAAAAAATCCTGTATGAACTAAGCTCATACAGGATTTTTTGTTGTACGTGGCACACCGTGAGCGGCACCCGTGAATAGGATGCCGCTCAGACGCACAACTGCTACGACGCTCAGGCCAGATCGAAACGATCCAGATTCATCACCTTGTTCCAGGCCGCAACAAAGTCCTGCACGAAGGTCGCTTGCGCATCGCTGCTGGCATAGACTTCCGCCAGCGCACGTAGCTGCGAATTGGAACCGAACACCAGATCGACCACGGAAGCGGTCCACTTGAGTTCGCCGCTGGCGCGATCACGTCCCTCCAGCACACCCTCCGCGCTGGCCGATTTTTGCCACTTGGTCCGCATATCCAGCAGATTGACGAAAAAGTCATTGCTCAATGTGCCTGGTTGCTTGGTAAATACACCGAGTTCTGACTGACCAACGTTGGTGTTGAGTACGCGCAAGCCACCAATGAGCACCGTCAGCTCAGGTGCCGTCAGGGTCAGCAGATTGGCTTGATCCACCAGTAATTCTGCGGCAGACCCTTGCAACCCTTGGCGCAGATAGTTACGCATACCGTCAGCAGCTGGCTCCAGCACCGCAAACGAAGTGACATCCGTTTGCTCCTGCGCGGCATCGGTGCGACCCGGTGCGAACGGTACGGCGACCGCCTGGCCTGCTTTTTGTGCTGCAGTTTCGATGGCAGCGGCACCACCCAGCACGATCAGATCGGCCAGCGAGACCTTCTTGCCGCCGGACTGAGTGCTATTGAAATCCTGCTGGATTGCTTCCAGCACGCGCAGCACCTTGGCCAGTTCGGCCGGCTCATTGACGTCCCAATCCTTTTGCGGTGCCAGACGAATGCGCGCACCGTTGGCACCACCGCGCTTGTCACTGCCGCGGAAGGTGGATGCTGAAGCCCAGGCTGTGGTGACCAGTTGCGACACGGACAGACCAGAGGCCAGAATGTTGGCTTTCAGGGTTGCAATTTCCGCTTCACCGACGACGGCGTGATCAAGCGCTGGCAGCGGATCTTGCCACAACAGGGGTTGTGCTGGAACCAATGGGCCGAGATAGCGCGCCACCGGGCCCAGATCGCGGTGAGTCAGTTTGAACCATGCCTTGGCGAACGCATCGGCGAACTCTTCTGGATTGGACAGGAAGCGTCGCGAGATTTTTTCGTAGTCCGGGTCGAAGCGCAAAGACAGATCGGTCGTCAGCATGGCTGGTGCATGGCGAAGAGTGGCGTCGTGCGCATCCGGTACCGTGCCAGCGCCAGCGTTACCCTTAGGCTTCCATTGATGAGCGCCGGCCGGGCTCTTGGTCAATTCCCATTCATAAGCGAACAGGTTGGAGAAAAAATCATTGCTCCATTGCGTCGGCGTCGTGCTCCAGGTCACTTCCAGACCGCTGGTGATGGCGTCGCCGCCTTTGCCGCTGCCGTAGCTGCTAATCCAGCCCAAGCCTTGATGTTCAATCCCCGCAGCTTCCGGTTCTGGACCGACCAGGCTGGCGTCGCCAGCGCCATGGGTTTTACCGAATGTGTGGCCGCCAGCGATGAGGGCGACGGTTTCTTCATCGTTCATTGCCATGCGGGCAAAGGTTTCTCTGATATCGCGTGCGGCGGCGAGCGGATCAGGATTGCCGTTAGGGCCTTCCGGATTGACATAGATCAGACCCATCTGCACGGCACCCAGTGGATTGTCGAGCTGACGGTCGCCCTTGTAGCGTTCATCGGCCAGCCATTTTCCTTCAGGCCCCCAGTACACGTCTTCCTGTGGTTCCCAGATATCTTCGCGGCCACCGGCGAAGCCGAAGGTCTTGAAACCCATTGACTCTAACGCTACGTTGCCAGTCAGGATCATCAGGTCGGCCCAAGAGATTTTGCGACCATACTTTTGCTTGATCGGCCACAGCAGACGTCGTGCCTTGTCGAGGTTGCCATTGTCCGGCCAGCTGTTGAGCGGGGCGAAACGTTGCGCACCGGCGCCAGCACCGCCACGGCCGTCTGCAATACGGTACGTTCCCGCGCTGTGCCAGGCCATGCGGACGAACAGGGGGCCATAGTGACCAAAGTCGGCCGGCCACCAATCCTGGGAATCGCTCATCAGGGCGTGCAGATCCTTGATTACTGCCTGCAAGTCCAGGCTTTTGAATTCTTTGGCGTAGTCGAATGACGCGTCCATCGGATTGGACAGTGCCGAGTGCTGATGCAAGATATTGAGCTTGAGTTGATTGGGCCACCAGTCAGCATTAGTCGGGGCGCTGGCGACTGCATTTTTGCGGGCGCCGCCTGAGAATGGGCACTTGGCTTCGTTTGTCATCGTTTCTCCTTTGGTTGTTGGTAATCAACTAAAACTGTGGGTTCGATTTTGAAGTTTTTATTTTGATTGGTAAAGATAATTAAAACTCTTAATTAAATAGTTTTAATCTATGCTGCGTTGAGTAAATAGGAACCGCAAGATAGACAAAGGAAGCTGTCATCATAAGCGCGCAAAAGTTGCGTCGGGTAGCAGATCTCTGATTTCACTTGGAATGCCTGGACAAGCATCGATGCAGACATTACTGCGTAGGATGAGGAAGTGCAACGCAGAGACGGCGTTTTGTCAGGTCTTCTTCATAAGAAAGATGAGTTTGAAAGCAAGAAAACCGATTGTTAATTGATTTTCTAATGCGTACATTGGCGCTTCAATGCATTTTGAATGAAAACTTGAAAACAGTCGGTATTGTCACCGCCTGTTATATGGGAACAATATGAAAATTGTAGATACGATTTGTTTACTCGGTCTGGCGGCCATCTGGGGCGCCAGTTTCTTGTTCATGCGCATCATCGCACCGGTGTTGGGAGCTTTGCCTACTGCCTTTTTTCGCGTACTACTGGGGGCCGTCGGCTTGCTTGTCATCCTGATATTGCTTAAGGTCAGGTTGCAATTCAAAGGAAATCTGGGACGCGTGATGCTGTTGGGCATGATCAATTCCGGTATTCCCTTCGTCATGTACAGTATGGCTGCACGCGTACTGCCGGCCGGCTATTCGGCGATTCTCAATGCCACCACACCCTTGATGGGTATTGTCATCGGCGCCTTGTTCTTTGCTGACCGGCCGACACTGCCCAAGCTTGCTGGCGTTGTGTTAGGCATTGCCGGGGTCGCGGTGCTCACTGGGGCTGGGCCAGTGCAATTGAACATGCCCGTCGTGCTAGGTGCTGCGGCTTGTCTGGTAGCGACAGCTTGTTACGGCCTGGCCAGTTTTCTGACCAAAAAATGGATTACAGAAAAGGGCGGACTTGACAGCAAGTTGCTAGCCTTCGGCAGTCAGGTTGGCGCTACCCTGATTCTGTTGCCAGTGTTTGCCGGCAACATGCTGACAGCAGCGCCCGCAAATTGGGGCAGCGGTGGTTTATGGCTTGCCTTGGCTGGGTTGGGACTGGTATGCACCGCGTTCGCTTATATCCTTTATTTCCACTTGATTGCCAGTATCGGACCGGTCAAGTCGCTGACCGTCACCTTTTTGATTCCACCTTTCGGGATACTTTGGGGAGCGATCTTTTTGGGTGAGCAGATCAGTTGGGCCCATGCTGTCGGCGGTGCGTTGATTGGCATTGCAGTCTGGATGGTACTCAAGCCGGTGCGCACGACTTAGAACACCTAACAAAATGCCGCTGGCGGTGTCGGCGGTGATTTGTTACAAGCTGTTTCCACTTTGCGCATGTAGTCACAAACGGGTATCCATATCGCATGCATAATAGGCAGCTGCCGGACTGATGACAGTTGTTAACAACGTTTTCCGGCGGCTACTTACTGTAAAGGCAAAGGTCAATCATCATGAATCCCAAAGAAACGCAATCGCTGCAAGACTTTCTTACTCAATTGATCCAGGTACGGGGCGTCAGCAAAGATCCGCAGGCCGACGCCATGATTGCTGCGGCAGTCGCTCAGCAACCGGATGCCGCCTACCTCCTGGTGCAGCGGTCGCTGCTGGTGGAACAAGCGCTCACTGGGGCCAAGGCGCAAATTGCCACTTTGCAAAGTCAGATCCAGGCCCTGCAGGCGGCAACGCCAGAATCTTCCCGCAGCTTTTTGGACGCCAATACCTGGGGCAATATGCCGGCTCCTGCTGCACGCCCAGCACCGGCTCCCTACATGGCTGCTGCACCAATGGCGCCGGCTCCAGTGCAATATCAGGCGGCGCCCGCTGCGCCAGGTTTTTTCGGAGGTGGCCTGGGTAGTACGCTGGGAACGGTAGCGGCGACGGCCGCTGGTGTTGCTGGTGGCGCGTTTTTGTTCCAGGGCATCGAACATTTGATGAACCCCGGTAGCGGTGCCTCGATGATGCATCAGGGCAGCATGGGTGCGCCGGTGGAAAATGTCGAGAACACCACCATCAACAACTATTACGCCTCCGATTCTGCTGGTAACAGCGATCGTAGTCGTGATGACAGCAATGCCGGTAATGACAGTATGGACTATGCCGACAATAGCGATAGTGGCAACTATGACGACTCAATGATCTGAGTCTGCGCAAAAAACGGATCTCACAAAGCAAGAGCCGCCACCAGTTCGCATCTGGCGGCGGCTTTTGCTTATTGTTGCCGTTAAATTGGTGCTATGGTTTTATCTGGCAAATCGCCAGTCAACACAACGGTGCGACTGGTCGTCAGCATACGTGTGTTTTTGTATGCACTAGCGCCTTCGAAGGCTTCGTTCTGGGATAGGTCTTTCTGAACATACGCCAATTCTTGCAATAAAGCAATGTCGATGGTCTGCTACCGCTACCATCGTCATACGAGCTTTTTGCCATTTTTTCTTTTTTATCAAGCAAGCTCATTGCAACGTCGGCACTGATATCGTCGCGATAGCTTGCAAAATTGCCATCGTTTTTTTTGCGCAGCGCGACAGAACGGGGTGCAACCATGGGGTTTTGCAGCCAGATCATGGATGCCATATTGTCTCCCAAATTCTTGTCGAAGCTAAGCTTGTTGGCATCGTTAATCAGGATCAGATTGTGAATGATACGTGCGTTGTCCATAGCCCGGAACTTGAGGGCGGACAGCTTTTGTAATTTAGGATTGCGTTCGTTGCTCGTCAGACCATGCTTTTCATGCAGAGGAAGCATGCGCGACAGGAGGACCGGCAAAATCACAAACAACAGAATTAGTAGGCTAGCAAATCCCAGGATAGATCGAGGGCAAACTTTTAAATTGCGGATATTCATTTACCATCGTTTCGAAATTCATGTTTGATTAAATTGTGGAATACGTGCAATAGTATCCATCAATAAATAAATCGATATTATCAATTAAAGCAAATATAGCATTTAAATCAAATTAATGTAATAAAAACACATTAAATTAATTTTAAATTAAATTATTATCGAATATGTGATGGTTATGCAATGTAGCAAGAGCCGCAGCGCTCGGCGCTATATTTCTGGCAGGGCTACAGGAGCCCAGCTTGTCAATGAGATGGGTGTTGTGTAGTCAATACCACTATTTTTCAAAGACGTCATACGCAGTTGAATTTAACTTAATATAAGAACAAGCTTGCATGAGAAAGATGCTCTATGCATCTGATGGTAGCGTTCAGATTCAGCAATAGCAGCGTTCATGAAGTGCAGTGGTGTTACGGTTCCGACAACGACAGGGATGCCGCGATGAGTACGAAGCTCCTCAGCAAAGGTCATCAGTGGAAAGTAACCCACCTTTTATTCGGAGCCCTGATTTCCTTCATTGGCGTTTTAGTGCTGTCTGGCGCAGTCGGTTTTTTCTGGTTGGAACAAGATTTGGAGCACAAGCTTGTTCAGCCTTTGCTTGAGCGTGAAGTCAATCGCGTGCTCGATGGATTCAAATCGCAATACCGGGCCGGCGGCATATTTATTAGTCAAATACAAGGCTTGCTCACCGAATCTCCGCTCAAGTTGTCAGGAGACTTGAACAGTCTCACCAAGTTTCTCGAATCATTGGCAAAAGGAGAAAACAGTGCCGATCCAAGATTTTCCTATATCCAATTCGGCAATAATCAGGGTGAGCTGATCTCCATCAATCTGCAAGGGAATGGCAAGCTCGAATTTTATATCCAGGATGCCTTACATCCTCATGGGCTGCGACAGTTCGACCGCCGGCCCGACTTGAAGAACGCCAAATTACTGTCAACCGTCAAGGATTACGACCCTAGAAAACGCCCTTGGTACCTCAATGCAACGTCGGTTTGCCCGATGGTTTCGCCTGGATATTTCAGTCTGGGCGCTGATGGTAAATGGAATGCTTCCATTACTTGTGAGATCAGGCGCTCCGCAGATCAGCAAGGGGTGCTGGCAGTTGATCTTTCGTCAGATCGTTTGCAGAAATTGTTGGACGTTGCAATTCAACAGTCCTTGATTTCCGGCATTTTCATCCTGGACGCCAACGACAATGTTTTGCTCAAATCGGAGCGGCTCGATCAAAACGATAAGGATTTCCTACTCGGAAAAGAGAAGGGCAGGGGCAAGTTCAATCAGATTGTCTTATCCCATCTAATGGATCCATCTTCGCAGCTCATCGATTTTCACGAAAAATCGCGCGAACACTTCCTGTTGTACCAGCAACCGCTTCCTGATTTAGGCAATGATGGTGAAAATCAGGCGCATTTCAAAGTTGTTGTCATTTCCAACAGGAACGAAATATTTTCCATCCTCAATCATCTATTCTGGCTCAGCGGATTTGCGCTGGTATTGCTCAGCATAGGCGCGATCACGTTGATAAAGGTATATCGGACAAGCATTACTTTCCCGCTCATGCGCCTACAAGGGCAAGCCGAAAAAGTGGCATCCGAAGATGTCGTCTCGCCCCAGGAATTTAGCAATCTGTATGGCCGCGGGGTTGCCATCGAAGAAATTGTATCGGTGCAAGGGGCGGTAAAAAAAATGGCTAACAACCTCTATTGCCTCTATCAGGAATTACGAGCGTTGGTTGACAAGGATGATGAAAGCGGCCTGCTGAGCCCGATCGGTGTCGCCGCGCTGTTGCAGAAAATGAATTGGTCGACGTCAACCATCGTAGTGATCGAGGTGAATAATTATGCGCAGCTATCAGATACCTTGAGTCGGGTCGAACTCAAACGCTTATGGCGAAGTTTGTGCTCGCGTCTGTCATCTTATTGCAGCAATCTGGAGCATGAGGAATTTCATTTTTACCGCCATAGCGAAAGCCGACTGGCGCTATTGATGTTTGGCCACGTAGACAAACATCAGCGCGTCATCGACATGCTCAAACAGCAGTTTTCCCCGGTATTGGCAACGGCTGAGAATGAAGAAATGCGTGTGTTTCTGAGCATGGGGGTGAGCTATTGCAGCAATGATGGCAAGCAAGCGATGGAGCAAGGTGTGTCCAACGCCATATTGGCCTTGCGCAGTGCTCAATTGAGCAACAGTGAAGGATTTGCCGTATTCCAATTGTCAATGTTGGAGCGCGAAAACAGAATAAAATCCTTGCTCAACGCCATGGATGCAGCAGTGATAGAGGACGAGTTCGCCATGTATTACCAACCGATCTGTGATTTACGCAGCGGTGCGATCCATGGTGTTGAGGCACTGATGCGCTGGAATTCTGCCACCTTGGGCATGGTGCCGCCGTCAGAATTCATTGCTTTGGCAGAACACAGTGAAAGAATTTCATCGCTAGGATCGTTTGCCCTACGCCAGGTGATGAGGGATATGGCGCAGCTCAAGTCAAGCGGCATGCTGCCGATCGATTTTTCATGCCACGTCAACGTTTCTGCACGGCAGATGATGCATGCCCATTTTTTTGAGCAGATTCGCGATATCGTTGTGCTCAACCAGTTGCCGCCGCAATGCATCACACTGGAACTGACGGAAAGTTTGTTGATCGACGACTGCAATCATATCCGCGAGCAATTCAATCGGATCAGCGGCTACGGATTCGGACTGTGCCTGGACGACTTCGGGACCGGTTATTCTTCTTTATCCACCCTGCACAACTTTAACTTCAACTGTCTCAAACTGGACCAGTCTTTTGTCATCCGCTCGACCGAAAAAGGCCGCGCAGCAGCCGTTTTGCCGGCCATTGTAGGCATCGCCAAATCGCTCGGCATCACTTGCGTGGCCGAAGGCGTCGAACTGGAGGCGCAGGCTGAAGTGCTGCGCACCATGGGTTGCGAATATGCCCAGGGATTTCTGCTCGCACATCCCATGCCGATAGAACAGTTAAGCGTCTGGCTGAAGAACTCCATGCATAATCAGAAAATCGGAATTCTATAAGCAAAAAATGTGCGTCTCTTGACATCGTTATCGTTATTTGCACACCCCTACGCGGGCAGCCAACTCCAGCCACGCGTCGAATGGCTCAGTTGTATAAGGCAGAGCGGACCTATCTCTATACGCGCAAACGCAGTCGGCGTTATATCCAGTGCGTGAATAATCGCCGCACGCAGGATGGAGGTATGGGTAACGGCAACCACGCTTTTACCATGCTCCAGGCTATCCATCCAGACGCCAACGCGTATCAACGCTGCGCTGAAGGACTCGCCGCCGTGCGTTGCCGTTGTCGGATCGCGTATCCACTCTGCCAGCGCGTCAGGCTCGCTGGCAGCCACATCGGCCAGACGTTTTCCGCGCCAGCGGCCATGGTCGATTTCTGCCAGTGCCGGTGCAATCTGCGCATTCAGGCTTAGCAGTTGGGCAGTGGCGCGGGTGCAGGCTGCCGCACTGATGAATACTTCGGCCTGCGCCGGCAACAGTAGATGTTGACGCCATGCCTGCGTGGCCGCGACAGCGCGCTCGTCGAGCAGATCGTCGGCGGGAAAGCGGCCGCTACGCATTTCCTTGGTTGCGGCATGGCTGATCATCAACAACTGCATTTTTTGCTTTCATCAGTGGAGCTATTGCTCGTTTGCGAGCCTTCTGCGGACTATAATATCGGCGTCGCAGCTTGGAAATCGGTGTAAATCCGGTACGGTCGCGCCACTGTAATTGGTTTTTGCACAAACCAAAAGTCAGACCTAAGCTGCACGACATCCCTTTGAACCGATTTTTGGGGCGCGCCCCCCTGGAGAACATTCTTATGAACGCTGTGATTGTCAGCTCGACTATCAGCCCGACCGTTGAGCCGGTCGCCGTCCCCGTCAGTGAATTATTGCCCTGGTTTGTCTTTGGCGGCCTATTGCTGTTGCTGGCGATTTATTTTGTCGGCGCCGAGCAGGGCGCAACATCGCTTATTTCCGGTATGTATGTGCATGAATTCGTGCACGATGGCCGCCATCTGCTTGGCTTTCCCTGCCACTAACCCGGAGCAAACCATGGTCGGACAGTTTTTAGTACGCGGAATGCTCGCGGGTGTTGTTGCGGGCCTGCTCACGTTTGGCTTCGCCAAGGTGTACGGGGAGCCTAACGTGGATCAAGCCATTTCGCTTGAGGAAAAAGCCGCTGCAGCACATGGCGAGGTGCATGAAGAGGAGCTCGTGAGTCGGCCCACGCAGGCGGGTATCGGCTTGTTCACCGGTGTGATGGTGTTCGGCACGGCCGTCGGTGGTTTGTTTGCACTGGTGTTTTCCTACGCTTATGGCCGCGCCGGCAAGCTCAGTGTGCGGGCCTTGTCGGCCTGGCTGGCGCTGGCGGCTTTTATTGCCCTGGTGTTGGTGCCGAGTCTGAAATATCCAGCCAATCCACCCTCGATCGGCGAGCCTGAAACGATAGGCTATCGCACCGGTCTGTTTTTCCTGATGATTGTCATTTCCATCACGGCCATGGTGTTTTCGCTGAAAGTCCGGCGACGCGCCCTGGCACGTTGTGGCGCATGGAACGCCTCGCTCATCGGCGGTGGTGTTTTTGTCGTCATCATTGCCGCCGTCCAAATCGCCTTGCCGGTGATTAACGAGGTGCCAGCAAGCTTCCCGGCAACGCTGCTGTGGCAGTTCCGCCTTTCCGCGCTGGGTATGCAGTTTATCTTGTGGACTACCATCGGTTTGCTGTTTGGCTGGCTGGTTGAGCGTAGTCTGCACAACAATCACAGGGCGCACGCAGTAGGCCCTTCTTCGCGCTGAGCTCGTCTCTCGTGCCTTTCACATTTACCTCGGAGTTGCCAGGATCATGAGTCTTCCCCACGCACGTCAGCTGGTGCAATCCCTTTCATCGTCCCGTATCCGGGAGGTTGCCAATAGTGCAATGGGACGCACCGATGTCTTGCCTTTTTGGTTTGGCGAATCCGATCAGCCCACGCCGCAGTACATCCGCGACGCCGCGGTCATGTCGCTGTCAGCGGGCGACACCTTTTATTCGCCTAATCTGGGGCGCAACGATTTGCGTGCCACCATCGCGACTTACCTGAGCGACTTGCATCAGCAAGTTTTTGACGTCGAACGTATTGCCGTCAGCAGTTCCGGTGTATCGGCCATCATGTTGGCGGCACAACTGGTGGTCGGCCCCGGCGATCGGGTTGTGGCGGTGACGCCTTTGTGGCCCAACGTGGTGGAAATTCCGCAGATTCTGGGAGCTGAAGTGGTGCGCGTACCTTTGCAGGTGCGTGACAATAGCTGGCGTCTTGACCTCGACAAGCTGCTGGCCGCATTGACACCGGATACGCGTGCGCTGTTTCTGAATTCGCCCAACAATCCGACCGGCTGGACCATCACCGCCGCTGATCAAGCGGTCGTCTTTACGCATTGTCGTCGCCATGGCATCTGGATTATTTGCGACGATGTCTATGAGCGGCTGGTGTATCAGGACGGCATGCGTTCGGCGCCATCATTTCTGACGTTGGCCAGTCCCGAAGATCGCGTGATCGGTATCAACAGCTTTTCCAAAGCCTGGCGCATGACAGGCTGGCGTATCGGCTGGCTGGTAGTGCCGCCGACAATGCTGGCCGATCTGAGCAAATTGATTGAGTACAACACCTCATGTGCGCCAGAGTTTGTGCAACGCGCTGCGCTGGTGGCCATGCGCGATGGCGAACCCCATGTGGCGGCCTTGCGCGCTGAATTGACGCAGGCGCGCAACAATCTGACTTCCGCCTTGCGCGCGCTGCCTGGTGTCGAGCTGCCGGATGCCGCAGGCGCCATGTATGCGTTTTTTCGCATCGAGGGACATCAGAATTCGCTGACGCTAGCCAAGCATATGATCGAAACAGTCGGGCTGGGGCTGGCGCCTGGTTGTGCTTTCGGCCCCGAGGGCGATGGCTGGTTGCGCTGGTGTTACGCCGCCAATGCGGAAAAATTGGCACAGGGGATCCAGCGTTTTGAGCAGTATCTGGCGCTTCCACGTTAATGTGCGCGAGGTGGATAGGCCGGCTCGGGTGCCGTCTGTGCAGTGTGAGCAGACCAACATCAAATCTCTCTGAACGGCCGCATCGTGTATGCTGCGACAGCATTACAACAATTAAACAACCTGGAAGAAAATAAAATGAAAGTCACCGTCAAGGATTTAGCTGCGACCATTGAACTGAAGCAGAACGGCATTGAACTGGAAATTCGCGATCCGAAAAATGTATTCCTTGGTGATCTGGTCATCACAAGTACCTCGATCATCTGGTGCAATGGCAAGACAAAACGCGAAAATGGCGTGAAGGTCAGTATTGCCGAATTCATCAAACAGATGAACATTCAACCTGCAAAAGTGGCCGCAAAACCTAAAGCCGCAAAAGCAACAAAAGTGGCAGCGCCTAAAATAATCAAAGCCCCGAAAGTAGTCAAAGTGCCTAAGGCAGTGAAAACTGTTGCTCCTAAGAAGCCAGCGGCTAAGTAATTTGTACACAGAGCCAGTTTGACTGGCTCTGTACGTTGACATCCATATTTCTTCTGGCGATGTTGACTTTTCAGTTCTACTCCCTACCCAATATGCCTGCATGACGTTTGCCAGACAAAATGACGGCAACTAGCGCGATATTCTGACTTTATGTATTACAAAAATTAAAGTTAATTATGAATTTTTAGCGTTTGATTAATAGTGATCAACATCTGAAGATAGTGGCTTGCAACCTTCAGAGGATATTTCATGATCAAGATTCACACGCTCGGCTTCCCTCGCATGGGGGAAAACCGCGAACTCAAGTTTGCGTTGGAAAAATTCTGGAAAGGCGAGATACCTGCCGAACAGTTGGAGGCAAGCGGACGCGATTTGCGCGCCAGACATTGGGCGCTGCAACGTCAGCACGGTCTCGATTTCGTCACTGTCGGCGATTTTGCATTTTACGACCAGGTTGCCAATCATATTCAATTGCTCGGTTGTGAACCAAAACGTTTTGGTTTTTCCGGACAGGAGCCAGAGCTGGCGCGCTATTTCACACTGGCGCGCGGAGTAGCGTCCGAGCATCACCACGACGAGCAATGCACAAGCTGTGGCCATGAAGCTGGCAATCCCGCGCTGGAAATGACTAAATGGTTCGATACCAATTACCACTATCTGGTGCCTGAGCTGCACGCCGAGACGCAATTTTCTCTCGGATCTTCGCGCTTGTTCTCTGAGGTGAAAGAGGCTCGGGCGCTTGGCTACCCGGTCAAGGCTGTCTTGCTCGGACCGTTGAGCTTTCTGTTGCAGAGCAAAGAGAAGGGCGTTGCATTCGATCGCCTGGCGCTGCTACCGCGTCTGCTGCCGGTCTATCAGCAAGTATTGCTGGAGTTGAAAAAACTGGAGGTGGAGTGGGTACAAATGGATGAGCCCATTCTGGGCCTTGATCTGACTGCCGAATGGCTGGACGCCTTTGTACCGACCTACCGTACGCTCAAGACAGCCGGTATCAAGACGCTGCTGGCGACCTACTTTTCGCCGCTGCAAAGCAATGCAGAACTGGTCGCCAAACTGGACGTGGCAGGCTGGCATATCGATGCCGTGCGTGCCGCCGAAGACGTGCAGACCGTGGTTGCCACGCTGCCCGCCGACCGTGTGCTGTCGCTGGGCATCATCGATGGCCGCAACATCTGGCGCTGCGATCTGGATCAGGCGCTGGTGAGCTTGCGCGCGGTCTTGCAGCGTCGTGCCGGCGCCATCTGGATTGCACCGTCCTGCTCGCTGCTGCACGTTCCTTTTAGTTTGAGTAATGATACGGCGGTGGATCCAGAAGTACGCGGCTGGCTGGCCGGTGCCAAGGAAAAACTGGCCGAACTCAATCTGCTCAAGCAAGCACTGACGCAAGGAGAGAAAGTGGTTACTGCGGAGCTGTTCGCCAATCGTGCCGCCATTGCCGCTCGCCGCAGCAGTGCGCGCGTCAAGAATGCGCAAGTCAGTGCACGCATGGCCGACTTGCCTGCTACGGTGGATCAGCGCAACAGTATCTTTGCCAGTCGTCAGGTGATGCAGCGCCAACGTTTTGACTTGCCGGCGTTCCCTACGACGACAATCGGTTCGTTTCCGCAAACGCAAAAAATCCGTCAGGCGCGCGCCGCTTTCAAGCGCAAAGAGCTCAGCGATACCGATTACCGTCGTGCGATGGAACAGGAAATCACCCACGCCGTGCGCGCTCAGGAAGCATTGGATATTGACGTGCTGGTGCACGGTGAAGCCGAGCGCAATGACATGGTCGAATATTTCGGTGAGCAGTTGTCCGGCTTCACCTTCACGGCCAATGGATGGGTACAGTCCTATGGTTCGCGTTGCGTCAAGCCGCCGGTCTTGTTTGGTGACGTGACGCGTCCTCGCGCCATGACTGTGGCATGGACCCAATATGCCCAAAGCCTGACAAAACGGCCAATGAAAGGCATGTTGACCGGTCCCATCACGATTTTGCAGTGGTCCTTCGTGCGCGATGATCAGCCGCGCTCGCAAACGGCATTGCAGATCGGCTTGGCGATCCGGGATGAAGTTGTCGATCTGGAACAGGCCGGCATTGGCATCATTCAAATCGATGAGCCAGCCATTCGCGAAGGTTTGCCGCTGCGCCGGTCTGGTTGGCAGGCTTATCTGAAATGGGCCGCGCATGCCTTCCGTGTTTCAGCCTCGGGCGTGGCCGACGAAACCCAGATCCATACGCACATGTGCTATGCCGAGTTCAACGATATTTTGCCGGATATCGCCGCCATGGATGCCGACGTGATCACCATCGAAACCAGTCGTTCGGATATGGAATTGCTGGAAGGCTTCGGCAAATTCAAATATCCCAACGAAATCGGCCCCGGTGTGTATGACATTCACTCGCCGCGCATACCAGAGACGGTCGAGATGGTACGACTGTTGCAAAAGGCCGCCGCAGTGGTGCCTCCGCACAACATTTGGGTCAATCCGGATTGCGGCCTGAAGACGCGTGGCTGGCCGGAAACCGAGGCGGCATTGCGTAACATGGTCGATGCGGCCAAGCAATTACGCGCGCAAATCCAGTAAGGGTTTTACTACATCACGCTGTTCCAGCAGGATTAAGCCGGAACAGCGTTGGACTAACCATAACTGTCTTGAATAACTGACTGGACCGGTCCTAGCTCAAGCTTGCCACCCGCAAGGCCAGTGCGACGCCTTCTGCTGCCAAGGTAATCTCGGACAACGACGGAAAGCTCGGTGCAATACGTATATGCTTGTCTTGCGGGTCATTGGAATAGGGGAAAGCGGCACCTGCGTCGGTCAGGACGATACCCAACTCTTTGGCCAGTGCCACAGTGCGTTTTGCCATGCCGGGTGGCGTGATCAGATCGATAAAATAACCGCCCAGAGGATGACTCCAGCTTACTTGTGGCATGCCAGACAGGTGCTGGGAAAACTGCGCATGTACGGCCTCGAATTTCGGCTGCAGCAATTGCCGGTGCCGTTCCATTAAGGACTCGACATGTGCACGGTCTTTCAGGTAGCGAACATGACGCAGTTGATTGAGTTTGTCAGGGCCGATGCTGCGCACCGACGCATGGCGCTGCCACCAGGCGATGTTCGTCGTCGAAGCCGCCAGCGCAGCGAGGCCGGAACCGGCAAAACTGATCTTGGAGGTAGAGGCAAACACAAACGCGCGATCAGGATTGCCGGCCTGGGCACATTCGTCCAGCATATTGGGTATGGACGGCCGACTTTCCGACAAGTGATGGAAACGATAGGCATCATCCCACAGCAAGCGAAAATCGGCGGCGGCAGTGTGCATGCTGGCCAGGCGACGCACCGTATCGGCGCTATATACGGTGCCGGAGGGGTTGCTATACTGAGGCACACACCACATGCCCTTGATGCTGGCGTCTTGTGCTACCAGCTTTTCCACGCTATCCATGTCTGGCCCGGATTCTGTCAAGGCGATATTGATCATCTTGATGCCCAGCGCGGCGCAAATTGCGAAGTGGCGATCGTAACCCGGAACCGGGCACAAAAAACTGATCTCCTGCTGCGCCCAGCGTGTCTGTCCCGGCGCACCGTACAACATATGATAAGCAATGACATCGTGCATCAGGGACAAGCTGGAGCTGCCGTCGACGACCACCTGAGCGGCGGGCACATCCAGCAAATCACTGAACAAGGCGCGCGCCTCGGGCAATCCTACTAATGCGCCATAGTTGCGTGTATCGGTGCCGTCTGCGGCCAGGAAATTGTCACAGCGTTCGAGCAAGGCATTCGACAAATCCAGTTGTTCCGGTGCGGGCTTGCCGCGTGACATATCCAGTTTCAAGCCTTTTTGCTTGAATGCCTGAAATAATTGTTGATATTCGCTTGCCTGCATGGTGGCTCCCTGATGTTGAGATATCGATGTGATGAGGTGTTTTATTTTTTCTGCGTTCGCTGGCGACGAGCTTGGCGTATTTTATCTGCAAGGTCTGATTTATCGCCTTACGTTGGCACCGCAATATTGTTTTCTTTGTAGTAGCCCAATGCGCCGGCATGAAACGGCACGGAGCAGCCGAGTACAACACTTTTCGGTGTCATCTCCTTTGTTGCGGGAACGATGGCCGTCAGTTCCGTACGGTGTTCCAGCAGCGCTTTGGTGATGGCATAGGCTTGTGAGGAGGGCATGCGCTGATGCGTTACCAACAGTGTCTTTCCGGCCACGACTGAAACGTCCTCATGCATTCCCGGATAGCTTGCTTTCGGTATGGATGCAGAAAAATAAAATGGACCGTACTTTGCCACCAGATGCGGGACTGCATCGCCTGTGGCGAGCAGTCGGATCCTGATCCCGGGTGTCATGGCCAGGTCCATCACGGATTTTCCTGGTAACGTGGCATCCCAGGCGAAGGCGTCGAGCTTGCCTTCCTTAAGTGCCTGGGCTGCCTCCGGATATTCTTGGTGTACATGCATCCCCAGATTGCCTGGCGTGACGCCATAGGCCTCCAATACGCGCAGCGCTTTAATTTCGGTCCCGCTTCCAATCAAGCCGGTTGATACGCGCTTGCCTTTGAGATCTGCCACCGTATCGATGCCTAATCCTTCAAGCGTCACGAGATGCATATATCCAGAGGTTGTTCCCAGCAGCGCTCGGACTTGAATTTTCTCGGGAAGTCCATCCAGTTGCCCTTGCGCGGCGGCCCAGCAGACATCTGCCTGCGCCAGCGCCAGCGGGATTTCCCCCGCTTGCAGCAGCGCCATGTTTTCGGCCGCGCCGCTGGTCACGAGGGCGTCGACTGCCATGCCCTTGGCGTACTTGGAGATAACAGCCGCCAAACCACTGCCCAACGGATAGAATACGCCGCCTTTGCCTGCGGTACCTAGCGTAAGCAATTGCTGCTCCTGAGCAGACAATGATGTTGGTCTTGCCGCCATCATGCAGGTGGCGCCAATTCCTTTTCCTAGATGTTGGAGAATCTGTCTGCGGGTGACGATTGCCATGATCTTCTTTCTCTTTCATTGACGGTATTGCGCTTTTCAAAAACACCGCAGCATTGGCATGTCTGCGCTGTGGAAGTGATGTTGTGTGAATGGTAGTTTTTCCAAATGCCTGCAACAAACGATTTGTTCGCCATCTATGCATGAGTTATAGTCATGCATGATTTTGATGTCGCACACGAAATGAAACGAGCTCTCCCTCCCTTATTGGCGCTACGGGCCTTCGAAGCGGCCGCGCGCAGCATGTCGTTTACGCATGCGGCGCAAGAGCTTAATGTCACTCAAAGTGCCATCAGCCGGCAGGTGCGTATGCTGGAAGATTACTTGCAACGCAAACTATTCATCCGACTGACCCGGAAAATTGAGTTGACCGCAGAAGGCAGCGCCTATTACCAGGTCATTGGCAAGATGTTTGAAATGCTTGAAGACGCCACGGCGATTGCCAGAGACCGGCGCGCACGCACCGTATTGACGATCAATGTGCTGCCTACGATTGCTTCTTTTTGGCTGACGCCACGACTGAGTTCATTCTGGCAGGCAAATCAGGATATTGAGGTCAGAGTCATTTCGTCGACCGAGCCGGTTAATTTTCATACCCAGCATATCGATATGGCGATCAAGGTTGGACCTTTGCCAGGCAAGCGCTATCACGCAAGGAGGCCGCGTATCGGCGGCGAGATGGTGCAAGAGTGGCGCGATGTGCATGCCGACCTTTTGTTTCCCAATATTCTGACGATGGTGTGCAGTAAAGAACTTATTGAGAGTACGCGGCCACTGACAGAACTGTCCGATCTGGCGCAATACCCGCTAATTCATACATTGACGCAACGCTACGCCTGGCAAGACTGGCTCAAAGCGCACGATATCCATTTTGACTCATTGAAAAACGCCATCACTTGCGGCCAATATTTCATGTCTTTGCAAGCCGCGCGCGATGGTCAGGGCATTGCACTCGTGCCGTCGATTCTGGTGGATAGTTTTGATCCGAATGGCGATCTTGCGCGTCCCTTTCCAAGCAAATTGGCCAGCGCCGGAGAGTATTATTTGCTCACGCCAAAAGCGCGTTACGAAGAACGGGCAATCAAACGTTTTCGTGAATGGCTTCTTGCGCAAACTGCGGCCTGACAACGTGCAGCTGGCAGTGTTGTTTTGAAATTTTTTAAAAGTATAAATTTTTTAAAAAATTAAAAGTTATGCGACCATGAAAAAAATTTCCAGAAATTCCGAGATGTTGGATTACCTCTGCTAAAAAATAATACTTCGTAGTTTTTTGCAAATTGCCATAAATTTATGGGGGGACAATGAGCAATTTATTTTCTTCGATTAAAAAATCTGCGTCGGCAGCAGTGCTGCTGCCACTTGTGCTATTGACTGCCTGCAGCAGTGTGCCCGAAGGCGCGCAACTTGATCCGCCAATGGCGGAACAGCTATCCAAGCATCGGGATGAGCTCCCCGCCAAATATGCCTATGGACAACTGCAATTCGATGGTCGGCAAGGAGTGGGGCTAGCTTTGTCCGGCGGAGGTACCAAGGCGGCCATCTTTGCACATGGGGTACTGGCGGGATTGAATGATGCAGGAATTTTGCAGCACATCGATGCCATTTCCACCACCTCGGGCGGTGGCTATGCCGCTTATTGGTACTTCAGCAAGCGCATGGAAATTGCGCGTCTCAATGCACAGCGCAAACCTGGTGATCCTGAAATTGAGAGCAATGCCATGTTTGCGGAGTGTTTTCATTGGATCAAGTCGAAAGAGGGAGACAGTACGGAGGAAAAAGTCATCGAACGCGTGGCAATCACATCCAACAAAAGCATCCCCGGTTGTGAAACGCTATATAGCGATGAGGACATCAACGGTGATACCGATCAGTACGTAGATGGCGATCCTTATCGCTGGCAAGCGCATCTATTGCGTTGGCCGCAAGTCTTCCGTACCGACATCAGCCATGCTGATGCGCACCCCCCGAAACCGCTCAAAAACGAGGCGCATCTTGTTAATGATGCGTTGCTAGGCATGCCAGAAGCATTGCTGCATCGGCCTTCAAAAGACTCAGACATCGCACTGGCTTACGAATACGGAATCGAGCGCACCTGGGGGCTCAATCCGCAGCCGCGTAAAGCCAAACCAATAGATCATACGGATGCGCTTTGTGACGACCATGACGAGAAAACTTATTTGCCGGGTTGTTGGCAATATACGAATTCTGCAAGAATGATTCTCGGCGCCCAACACGTGCTCGGCGTGGATGCCAATACCTCCACATGGGAGCTGTTGGCCGATATGACCAAGGTGCGTGCCGTGCCGCTCTGGATTCTCAATACCAATATCGGCAAAAAAAATCATGAACCGGATTTGAGGAATTTATTTGAAATTACCCCTTTGGGTATGAGCCGTGCTACGGAGAACGGCTCGCCGCAATCGCCCACGCCGCAATCGGCAGGAATCACTACCTTGGCGCGCGGTGTGCGCGCCTCTGCCGCGTTTGCTGACGCCCAAGGTTTAACGAAAGCGAGTGAAAGGGATATTTTGCAGGCCGTCGTGCCGATGCTGCCAGCGGCGCAGTGGGGCGTATCGATCACTTACAACAAGGAAGACATCCGTCTGAGCGATGGCGGCGGCTCCGACAATCTGGCGCTCATCAATCTGGTCAAACGCGGCTTTCGCGACATCATCATTGTCGACGCCGAACAAGATGGTACCGGCGCGATGGAGGATTTATGCCGGGATTGGCGAGCCTTGCAAAAAGAAGGCTTGAAGATGGATTTTCCCGCGTTGTTGAGATTTCAGGAAGTCTGCACCAAACAGTTCGATCATTCTTTTTTCAGCGAAAAACTTGCCTACAATGTGTCGGCCTGGACCGAGCCAGTGATTAAAGGGTCGATTGTTTGTGCTTCTGATATGAAAAGCTGTGGAGGGAAAGAAATACGCCTGTGGTTGATCAAGTCGGCCTGGGATCAGCAAGCGATCAGGCAACGCTATAACAACATTCTGCAAACGGTGGCAGTTGGTCCGGGCCATGTCAGCTGTGGCACGGCAAAGGATTTGTCGACGCCAGCCTGTGAATTACTATTGTTCTATGCGGAAAATTCCAGCATCACTAATCCGCTGGATGGCTACATGCTGTTTCCTCAGCATGGTACGGCCAGCAGTACGCTGGGTGGCAGCATCAACACCACCATTGCGTACAAGGCATTGGGCCGCACGGCAGCGCAACAATTGACCTGGAACTCTCCAAGCGGGTTGGCATTCGCTGACAAGCAGACGCCTATATGCGCCCAGCCTGCATGGCCAATCACTTCTGGCCGGCCCGAGTACGCGCCAGTAACAGATACCCCAACGCCTTGCATTACCATACCTAAGGAGCTTACTGCCCGCTAAAAGGAGGATTGAACACGAATGCCTGCATGATGCCCTCAATGGCGGCGGCGATGTCTTGACGCAAAGCGTCGAGCTCGCCGTTTTTCATGCAGGGTGGGCTATTTACCTCGTTGCGTAGTGTGCGCAGGATCGACAATGCCCACTGCATGCGCGGATGGCCATGACGACCAAGGAACTGCGTGACTTCGCTACCGGGCGTGGCAGCCAAACCAGACGTACCGTAGAGTCGCTCAAATTCGCTGATAGCCTGACGCGTGGCAGTGATTGCGTTTGCGCGACCCGGTCCGAAATTGTCCTTTGCTTTACGCAGATAGGCCAAGGCAGTTTCCAGATTGTCACGCATGCCTTGTATGTTGCTGCCGGTGCCTAGGCAATCCAAAGCGGCCGGGGTCGTTTTGGCGCGCACTGAGGCTGATGCAGCACATAGCAGCACGGCGAGCAGTATGACAATACGGGATAAAGCGCAGGTGGTCATGGTGGTCAACATGGCGCAGAGAGAAAATATTTTCAAAATACGCGTGCGGTGCACAATATTTGCTAGTCAATATTCGACTAACATTGTGCCTGCCTTCGACTCGTCACGGGAAAAGCACGCGTCCCGGTCTGAAATTTGATCCGGTTTCGGCTAAAGCGTAGCAGTCACGTGACTGAAAATGACAACAATACGACCGCAATACATCAGGAATTGTATCCATGAAAGCGCTTGAACCCTCGCAACTCCCCATCAAACTCTCTGCACGGCGCAAGTATCTCGCCATCATTGCTGCCATCGTGGTGTGTGCCGGTGTGGTGGTCGCTGTCTCGTTGCTGTTGGCGAAGTCAGGCAAGACCGAGGCCAAGCCGCTCCAGGTCCGGCCGGCGCTGACCGTGACGATTGCCCGCCCCAGCCAGGTCAGTTGGGCTGAGACACTCAATGCCTCGGGCGCCATCGCGCCTTGGCAGGAAGCGATCATCGGCAGCCAGATCGGTGGTTATCAACTGGATCAGGTGCGCGTCAATGTCGGCGACCAGGTCAAGAAGGGTCAGATTCTTGCACGTCTCAATCCCGACCTGTTGCATGCCGAAGAGGCGCAATTGCAGGCCGCTTTTGAACAAGCCCAAGCCAACGCCAAGCGCGCCCTGGCGCTGCAGGGTAGCGGCGGCATCAGCGAGCAGGACGTGCTGCAAGCGACCACACTGGCCAAGACGGCGCAGGCGCAATTGGCGTTCAAACAGTTGCAGTTGCGCTATACCGATGTGATTGCTCCCGACGACGGCGTCATCAGTGCACGCTCAGCCACCATCGGTGCGGTGGTATCGAGCGGACAAGAATTGTTCCGCATGATTCTCAAGGGGCGACTGGAGTGGCGCGGCGAAGTGACGGCCGAGCAATTGCTGCGCATGGCACCCCAGCAACAGGTGACACTGACGCTGCCGGGCGCGGCCACGGCCACCGCAGTCGTGCGCCAGATGGCGCCATCCTTGGATAGCGGCTCGCGCCTGGGTCTGGTCTATGCCGACATCGCCGCCGGCCAGCCGGTGCGTGCCGGCATGTATGCCAATGGTGCAATTGCGCTCAAGCCGACGCCGGCGTTAGTGGTGCCGGCGCAGAGCGTGATCATCCGCGATGGTCACGCTTATGTGCTCAAGCTCAACGGCGACGGCAGCAATAGCGTGACACGGGTGGCGGTGGTGAGCGGGCGTCGGCAGGGCGCCGAGATCGAAATTGTCAGTGGTGTCACGCCAAGCGACCAGTTGGTGGTACTGGGTGCTGGTTTCCTCAATGATGGCGATGTGGTGCGGGTGGTCAATGCGGTGCCAGCGGCCAAGGAGCCGCAATGAATTTCGCCACCTGGTCTATCCGCAATCCGATTCCGGCGATCCTGCTGTTCGCCATGCTGACCTTCGCCGGCATCATGGGCTTTCATAAACTGCCAATTCAGAATCTGCCGGACATTGATCTGCCGACCGTCAACATTACCTTGACGCAACCGGGCGCCGCACCGGCGCAGCTCGAAACCGAGGTGGCTCGTAAAGTTGAAAATTCGCTGGCAACCCTGAGCGGGCTCAAACATTTACGTACGTCGATTACCGACGGCCAGGTGCAGATTACCGTCGAATTTGTGCTGGAGAAAAATCTCTCGGATGCCTTGATTGAAACCAAGAATGCGGTCGATAGCGTGCGTTCGCAATTACCGACTGACTTGCAGCAACCCACTGTCAGTGCGGTGACGGTGGGCGGTGAGGCTGTGCTGGTGTATGCCATCGGCGCGGCCAACATGGACGAAGAGTCGCTGTCCTGGTTTGTCGACGATACGGTCGGCAAGGCCATTCTGGCGGTGCCGGGCGTGGGCCGCATGGACCGCATGGGCGGCCTCACGCGCCAAATCCGGGTCGCCGTCGATCCGGTGCGTATGGCCGCGCAAGGTGTGACTGCCGCCGATGTTTCACAAGCCTTGCGCAATATGCAGCAAGAATCCTCCGGCGGGCGTGGTCAATTCGGCCGTGAAGAGCAGTCCGCGCGGGTGATTGCTACGGTACGCCAGGCGGCGGATCTGGCCGCATTTCCGGTGAGCTTGGCAAACGGCCATCAGCTTCGACTCGACCAAATCGCCACCATCCATGACGCCAGCGCCGAGCGGGCCCAGATTGCGCTGTTGGATGGCAAGCCGGTGGTGGGTTTCAAGGTGTTTCGCGCCAAGGGCTACGATGAAACAGTGATCGCCAAAAACGTGGCCGCGGCGCTGGAAAAGCTGCAAACCGGCAACCACGATCTGCAATTCACACGCATTTCGGGCACGGTGGACTATACCAAGGAGCAATACGAAGGATCCTTGGACATGCTCTATGAAGGTTCCATCCTGGCGGTGCTGGTAGTGTGGTGGTTTTTGCGCGACTGGCGCGCCACCTTGGTGGCCGCCTCGGCGCTGCCTTTGTCGATATTGCCGGCCTTTGCCGCGATGGCATGGTTCGGCTTTTCCCTCAATACGCTGACGCTGCTGGCATTGGCGGTGATTGTCGGCATTCTGGTCGATGATGCCATTGTCGAAATTGAAAATATCGAGCGTCACGCGCAGATGGGCAAGCCGATTCAGCAGGCCGCTGCCGACGCCGTGACTGAAATCGCACTGGCCGTGATCGCCACCACCATGACCCTGGTTGCGGTGTTTTTGCCGACGGCCATGATGAGCGGCATTCCTGGTCTGTTCTTCAAGCAGTTCGGCTGGACGGCGGTGATTGCCGTGCTGACCTCGCTGTTGGTGGCGCGTATTCTCACGCCCATGATGGCGGCCTATCTACTCAAGGCCAAGCATGTCGCCGCGCAGCCCGACGGCGCCATCATGCGCTGGTATCTGCACGCAGTGCGCTGGTGCCTGATGCACCGCAAGACCACCATGCTGGCGGCGACCTTGTTCTTTGTCGCCTCGGTCGCCTTGATTCCCTTCATTTCCAGCGGTCTGATGCCGCCTGCTGACCGTGGCTATACCACCGTCAACGTTGAACTGCCACCTGGCAGTTCGCTGCAAAATACCACGGACATTGCCGAAGCGGCGCGTATCGCGCTGGCCAAGGTCGCCGGTATTGATGCCGTATTCACTACGGTAGGCGTATCGCAGGTTGTCGGTGGCGGCCAATTGCAAGCCGGTGAAGTACGTAACGGCGCGCTCACGTTGTCGCTGGCAGATCGCGCCAAGCGCCCGGTCCAGGCCATGATCGAAAATGCCGTACGCAAAGCCTTGCAGACTGTTCCAGGGGCGCGTTTCACCATCGGCGCTGGCAGTCCGGGCGAGAAAATGCAACTGATTCTTGCCAGCGACGATGAACGTGCACTTAAAGCAACTGCGCAGGCGATGGAGCGGCAATTACGCGGCGTCGGCACATTGGCCAATATCAGTTCTACGGCTAGCCTGGAACGTCCGGAAATCATTGTCAGGCCGGATCTGCAGCGCGCCAGCGAACTTGGCGTGTCGACAGCAGCCATTGGCCAGGTGGTGCGCATTGCCACGGCGGGTGACTTCACGGCTAATCTTGCCAAGTTGAATCTGGATAACCGCCAGGTTGATATCAATGTCAGCATCCCGGATGTGGATCGGCAAAATCTGAGCACCTTCGACAACCTGCGCGTGCCCGGCCGCAACGGCATGGTGCCGCTATCCTCGGTAGCAGTCCTGACGCTCGAGAGCGGTCCCTCCAAGATCGAGCGTTACGATCGCCGCCGTTACGTCACCGTCAGCGCCGATCTCGGCGGCATGCCTCTGGGTGAAGCTCTGGCCGCTGTCAAGGCCTTGCCGGTGGTCAAGCAAATGCCGTCGAGCGTGCAATTGATTCAAACGGGCGACGCCGAGATCGCCGCCGAACTGGGCGCTGGTTTCATGATGGCCATCGTCATCGGCGTGCTGTGTGTGTTCTGCGTACTGGTCTTGCTGTTTCACGATTTTCTGCAGCCGGTGACGATTTTGTCGGCAATTCCCTTGTCGCTCGGCGGCGCCTTTCTGGCACTGCTCATGGCGCATAGCGAACTGGATATCCCTTCGATGATCGGTCTGGTGATGCTGATGGGGATTGTGACCAAGAACTCGATATTATTGGTGGAATACGCCATTGTCGGCAAGCGTGACCGCGGTTTATCAACGCGTGAAGCACTGATCGATGCCTGCCATAAACGGGCGCGGCCGATTGTGATGACGACTGTGGCCATGATTGCCGGGATGGGCCCGATTGCCCTGGGACTGGGAGCTGATGCCAGTTTCCGGCAACCCATGGCGGTCGCTGTCATTGGTGGCTTGCTGACCTCAACTGCACTGAGTTTGCTGGTAGTGCCGGTGGTATTTACCTATGTCGATGCTTTCGAACAGTGGTTCAAGAAGTTGTTTGCAGGCAAACGCGATATCGAGCTCAAAAAAATAGAGACAATCACCAGAACACATTGACGCTTTTGCGCTGTTCTTGCATTATTGGCTCGCAAAGATACGAGCGAACAATCGAACATGTCGCAATATTGCATTGCGACATGCAAAGAACATCTCTTCCTTGGCGGTGCTGACTTGCGTCCATTTAAAATAAAAACACGAATGAAGTGCGTCTTGTTCATGCTGTGTCTGATGACTGCCGTGAGTACGGCGCAGGCGCAGATCAACGTAGCGGTCGCGACAGAACCCTGGGATCGGATCGTCTACGTGGACGCGCAGGGCAAGCCGCAAGGTCCTATTGTGCAATTTGTACAGAGGATGAACGACATTCAAAGCAAATTCCATTTTGACGTGAGCATCTATCCCAGACTGCGGCTGGATCAGGTCTTCATGGATAAGGCTGCCGATGTCTATCCCCTGCGCACGACGGTGTGGACTAATCCAATACTGGGTCTGTTACCGACCAAAACCATTTTGGCCAGCGGTGACGTCTACTTTGCCAAACGACACAATCGTTTTGGTGGCGCCAAGGTCTTTGCCGATTTGAAGGCCAAGAATATTGCCGGCGTACGAGGCTATCACTATCGCCTGTTCAACAATAATCCCGATGAAAATTTCATCAAGAAAAATTTCAACGCCTATCTCCTTGCCTCCAATGATGCTGTGATCAAATTCATCATGGCTGGCCATGCCGATGTGGGTATTGCGCCGGAAATCATCATCGCCAAATACCTCGCTGATCCGAAGATGCGCACGCAGATCATCGTCGGTGATGAATTTGACTCCCATGTGGAGCTCTCCAATCTGGTGCGCAAGGATGGTCCGATTACGGTCAAGGAAATGGACGCCATCATTGATCTTCTCATCAAGTCCGGCGATGTCGCGACGCTCAAAAGCAAGCTCATTGGCGGCCGGGAATCGACGGCTAAAAAATAAGTTTGTTTTTGCTGAAGTCGCTCAGAAATTGGTCGATTTCAGTGACCGGCAGCGGCTTGCTGATCAGATATCCCTGCATCACATCACAACCCAGATCGCGCAGATAGCTTGCCTGAGCTACATCTTCCACACCCTCGGCAATGACTTCCAGTCCCAGGCTTTGTCCCAGCGCAATGACGGCTTTCACAATGGCTGCATTGCCATTATTTTTCATCATGTCGTGCACGAAGGACATGTCGATTTTGAGTTTGTGCACCTTGAGCTGTTGAAGATACGACAGCGAGGAATAGCCTGTGCCGAAATCGTCGATCGACAAGCGCACTCCCAAGGCGCGCAAGTCTGCCAGTGACTGGAACGACAATTCACGTTCGAGCATCACAAAGCTTTCCGTGATTTCCAGTTCCAGCAATTCGGGTGCCACGCCCGTAGCCTCAAGCACGGCCGTCACCGACTCCAGCAAACGTCCACGGCTCAGTTGTACTGCTGAAATATTGACAGCAGTATGGCGCGGTGCGAGCCCTGCATCGATCCAGCAGCGGATCTGGTGACAGGCCGAAAGTAAAATCCAGTCGCCTAGTTCAACAATCAGGCCGCATTCTTCGGCCAATGGAATAAAGACGTTTGGCGCCACATTGCCGCGTAGTGGATGGACCCAGCGAATCAAGGCCTCCAGCCCGACCAGTTCCCCCGTGCGCAGATCAACCTGTGGCTGATAGTGCAGAGACAGTTCGCCGCGCTCAAGGGCACCGCGCAAATCAGACTCGAGCGCCAGTCGTTCTTTGGCGCGGCTGCTCATTTCCGGTGAAAAAAAGCGCAGACTGCCGTGTCCTTTTTCCTTGGCCTGATGCAAGGCCGCATCGGCGCTGCTCTGCAATGTTTCGACGTCAATGCCGTCGGCTGGATAGAGGGCAATGCCAACCGAGGCGCCCACATAAGCGTGATTGCCATCGAGGTGATAGGGGCTGGAAAGGATATCGATGATGCGCTGGGCCAGCAGATCAATCCCGGGGGCATTGGCCGCACGTTCCAATACAATATTGAACTCGTCGCCGCCTACGCGAGCAATGGCATCAATGCCGGGCAGAAGGTCGCGCAGGCGTCTTGCCACTTCAACCAGCAAGCGATCGCCGGCACGATGCCCGAGACTCTCATTGATGGTCTTGAAGTTATCCAGATTGATGAACAGCAGGGCAAATTCCGATTGATTGTGTTCCGCCTGCTTGACCGCATGCAATAACAGCTCACCAAACAGGGCGCGATTGGATAGTCCCGTCAAGGGATCGCGATGGGTGAAAAAATCAAGCCGTTGTTCAGCCTGGCGCCGTTGCGTAATATTGGTGTAGGAGCCACGCCAGCCGAGCAGCTTGCCATTGCCATCGCGCACCTGCTTTGCCACATGTTCGATCCAGCATTCCTTGCCGTCGCGGTGATGGATGCGCAGGGTGAGCGGCATCAACACGTCCTTGCCGCTTGCCGGGCCAAATTCGGTCCAGGCGGGTAGATCGTCGGTGTCGATGAGTTTTTCCATTAGTGCAGGATCGTTGAAAAAATCAGCCGGGGCATATCCAGAAACCTCAACGCAGGCCGGCGACACATACAGATACTCGCCATCCGGCCCCAGCCAGTACTCCCAGTTGGGCGAATACTCGGCCAGGACGCGATATTTTTCTTCGCTTTTTTGCAGCATGGCAGTGCGCTGCGCCACCAGCCGTTCAAGGAAGCGGCGCAGACGGCCCAGTTCCAGATGCATGCGCACACGCGCACGGACTTCGTCGACATCGAAAGGTTTGGTGATGTAGTCGGCTGCGCCGAGTTCAAAACCTTTGAGCTTGTCCTCCTTGCTGTCAGCCACTGTCACAAAGATGATGGGAATACGGCTGCGTTGCGGTAATGACTTGATGTGCTGGCACACTTCATAGCCGCCCATGCCGGGCATCATGATGTCGAGCAAAATTACGTCGGGCGGTCTTGCGCTCTGTACGATTTCAAGCGCCTTCAGGCCTGATCCGGCAACCACAACGCGATAGTCGTCGCGCAGCACTTCGAGCAGACCATGCATGTTTTCGGGCACGTCATCAACCAGCAAGACGGTCGCTACGCTGGTCATCTCGGCGTCGGGAGCGACATCAAACTGTGCCGAGTCTTCGCGATAGCGTTGCAGCGTCAGTTGCGTGTTGACGCGCAAGAGCAGCATTTCAGGATCAACCGGTTTGGTGATGTAGTCGGCAACGCCGAGTTCCAGACCGCCGGCAATATCGGCCGCATCACCCAAGGCCGTCACAAAGATGACAGGAATGTGTGTCGTCGCAGGATCAGCTTTCAAGCTGGATAACACCGAATAACCGTCCATGCCCGGCATTTTGATGTCCAGCAGGATCAAATCCGGCTGCGGCTTTCTATGGGCAATGTCGAGCGCCTTTTCACCGCTCGTGGCCGCCATCATCGTATTGTTTGCTTTCAGGATATTCATCAAGAGATGCAAATTTTCGCGAACATCATCGACGATCAGAATACGTGGGCGGTGCGGGCTTATGCGATTCATGTGCTGGTTCCTGATTGTGGCGTTCAGTGTACTGACGGCCTTTTTTGCCTACTAGGTGGTGCCGTGTGTACTTGTGCAATCAAGCGATGACGTAAAGCTACCGCTAGCGCCACTGCTTGTTCTGTCTCAAAGGCATCCGCACTGGCAGCTATTTCAGCAATGGCTGCGGCAACTTCGGTGCCGACGGCGCCAGCACGCAGCTCAGCCAGTAGTGCTTCGGCCCGTCCGAGGTCGTACTCAAGCGCCGTTTCCAGTTGCTCAATGAGGGCAATCAAGGAGGCTTCAGGCAAACTTGCCATGACCACGTTATCGCTCACCACGACCGTGTGGGCGATGCTATCAATATCGGCCACCAGACTGGCAAGCAAGGAGTGCATTGCCATCAGTTCGTCGGCGCTTGGCATGGCACCGTTTTTGAGCTTGGCATTGATTGTGGAAAGCAGGGGGAAAAGGGCCATGGCACCAATATTGCCGGTTACGCCAATGAGTGCATGGCAATAGTGCTCGGCTTCTTGATGATCATCGGCCTCCAGCATGGTGCATAGCCGGATGTCTGCGTCGGCATAGCTCTCGCGAAAACGCAGCAATTGTTTGCGATAGGCATCCGCCTTGCCGCCGATGCGGCGAATGCCTTCCTGAACATCGAGGCTTGTCAAGGCCAGCAAATCGGCCGGGCAGGCGACGCTGGCACGTACTTTAGGTAGCGGCTTGCCGCTGTCGACACGCCCATTGGGTAGCTGGATCCAGCGCAACAGGGTGGTAATCAAGCGGTCCCGCTCGATCGGCTTGGTGACGTGGTCATTCATGCCAGCGGCTTTGGTCTGTTCGGCATCATGTGCCATTGCCAGAGCGGTCATGGCGATGACTGGCACATTGGCGAAGCGATCGCCGTCAGCCTGTGAGGCTGCCAGTGCACGTATCTTACGTACGGCTTCCAGACCATCCATCACCGGCATTTGGATATCCATCAATACTGCATCGTATTGGCCTGCGCGCACCATGTTGACGGCTTGCAGCCCATTGACCGCTTCGTCGATCAGCATGCCTTCGCTACGCAGCAGTTCACAGGCGAATTCACGGTTGATATCATTATCTTCCACCAGCAGCACGCGCGCGCCTGCCAGAGCAGCCGACATGACTCGTTGCCGCGGGCGCTGCTGTTGTTCATTGTCAAGAATGCGTTTGCGGCCAAGTACCGTCAGGATGGAGTCGAGCAGGGTAGACGGCGACACCGGTTTGACGAGAAAACCATCCACGCCAGCTTGTTGGGCAAGCCGAAACACGTCTTCGCGGCCATAGGCCGTGACCATGATCACCTTGGGTGTAGGGGCAATGCGGCTGTCCAGACGCAAGCTTTGCGTCACTTCATCGCCGTTCATCCCCGGCATGCGCCAATCGACGAGCACCAGATCAAACGGTTTTTGTGCGGCCGCTAGTATGGCTAATGCCTGTACGCCACTGGCGGCAAGCACGACGTCGAGCTGTAAAAAGCGCAGCATGTCGGCCATGATTTCCCGCGCCGGCTGGCTGTCGTCCACGACCAGCGCACGAATGCCTTTGAGCATCGGACCGACCGGATCAAGCAATACAGCGTCGCTGGCCGCAGCGGGCGCTGACAAGGCGAATGTGAGTTCAAAGCATAATGTGCTGCCGCGTCCGGCTTCGGATTGCGCCAGCCAGATATGTCCGCCCATCAGCTCTACCAGCTCCTTGCTGATGGCCAGACCAAGCCCGGTGCCACCAAAACGACGCGTCATGCTTTGATCGGCCTGGGTAAATTTTTCGAACAAGCTTTGCCGCACCTCCGGTGTCATTCCGATGCCAGTGTCACGCACCGCGATTTCGATCGTGACGCTATTTTCCATTGAAGCAATGGTACGAAAGCTCAATTCAACTTCACCTTGCTCGGTAAATTTGATCGCATTGCCGCACAGATTGAGCAAAACCTGCCCCAGACGCAGTGGATCGCCGATCAAGTTCGATGGCATGTTGGGGTCGTAACGAATCAAAAATTCGATCCCTTTTTGTTCCGCCAGATAAGCCACCGCATCAGTGAGTTGCTCCAGTACGGCATCGAAGACGAACGGGATACTTTCAATGGCGAGTTTTCCCGCTTCGATTTTTGCAAAATCGAGAATGTCGTTGATGAGCGCAAGCATGGAAATGGCCGCACTCTGTGCCTTGTTGAGGTAGTTTTCCAACGCTGGTGTCAATTCGTTTCGCTGAGCCAGGTAGAGCATGCCCAGAATGGCATTCATTGGCGTACGGATTTCATGGCTCATGTTGGCCAGAAACTGACCTTTCGCCAGATTGGCTGATTCGGCTGCATCCTTGGCGTTCTGCAATTGGCCGGTGCGTTCCTCAACGAGGTGCTCAAGATTTTGGTTGATGTCCTTGAGTTGCTGCATCGAGGCGTAGAGCTGTAAATGGCTTTCATTGAGCGCCTTGACCAGTTGACCCAATTCATCTTTGTAGGGATAGACGATACTGTCGAGCTCTGTGGCACCTTGAGCAGCACGCCAGCGCGCCAGTGTGCCGGCGACTTTGGTGACGCTGTCGGACAAGCGGAATCGGATGGTCCAGGAAACCAGCAACAGCAAGAAGGTGCTGCTCAGCACCGAGGTCAGCAGCACGACAAAAAAACTGTACTTGATGCGATCCCATAGCACGCTGCGATTGGTATAGAGCCCGAGCTTGCCGATCAGAATCGGCCTGTTGTCGCGCTCCATATAGTGCAACGGTACGGTATCCTGTTTGTACTGGGGTGACTCTGGCAAGCCCGTCAGCATGTCGGAAAATGGCCTGTCACCATCGCCGGCAACTTCAATGTCGCTTGCATTGCTGATCCGCACACCGGTGACGATAGCATTTTTGCGCACGCCGTTGACAATCGCCGCCAGACGATCTGAGTCCAGTTCCCACAGTGCCTGCGTGACGCTGGGTTCGATCGTTCGCGCCAGGGACGCCAAGTCTTCGGAGATGGCCTTGCTGATGGCGAAATATTGTATGCCCATCTGCAACATGGTCATACTCACTGTCAACAACAGATACCACGGCAGCATGGTGTAGAGAAGTCGGCGGGCCAGCGTTTGCGTGCTAAACATCAACTCTCCATGCAAGAGGTTTTGGTGCCGCTGACAGTCCCGGAGGAGGGGAGGAAATTGCCATTTTAAAAAGGGATGCAGTATCTTGCCACGATATGCGTAGCTCATTCTAGTCGAGTGGTTTGCTTACAGGCAAGCGATGCCTATCGTGACGTCATCGTGACGTCCAGGACCTGATGGAAATCGCATGCATAATGATGCTTTGCGGATTCCCTACGGCCTGACAAGCAACTTGCGAAAACGGTGAACTTGCTTTATCAGTATGGATTTAATCGATTATTGGGAAGCAAAAATGCGTCCAATCACGGCTCTATCGCTCATCTTGTCCCTACTGTGCTTCATCAGCGCTGAAGCAGCCGCGCAGGAAGTCGTTTCCTTTGCGTCGCTGGATGGTCGGGCCAATGGCACCGCCGCGACTGTGCTGTCAGGCTTGCTGTTCAAGCCAGCCGGGGCCGGGCCGTTTCCAGCGGTGGTCGCTATGCACGGCTGTGGCGGCCTATTTAATCGCAAGGGCAAGCTGGTGGCGCGCGAAAGTGCCTGGGCCGATCTGCTCACGCGGCGAGGTTACGTGGTTCTGTTCCCGGATAGCTTTGGTCCTCGCAAGATCTCCAGCGCCTGCGGTGATGGTGCACCAGGAGCGCGGCCTTGGGTAGAGCGTACGCAAGATGCATATGGTGCACTGCGTTATCTGCAGGCGCAGCCTTTTGTCATGGCTGATCGGGTCGGTCTGATGGGCTGGTCGCATGGGGGCGGCAGCGTATTGTTTGCGATTCATGCGGGCGGCAAAGCACGGCCGACGAGCTTGCCGTTGGGCGACTTCCGTGCAGCGGTGGCCTTCTATCCGGGCTGGTGCCATGAATCGGCATTTGGCGGGCACTGGAGCAGCACAATTGCCTTACAGCTGGAGATTGGTGCGAACGACGACTGGACCCATGCACCAGCCTGTGTCGACATGATCCAGCGCGCGATTGTGCGCGGCACACCAGCGCGCATCAAGGTCTATGACGGTGCCTACCATGACTTCGACTGGCCGGGCATGGCGCTGCATACCTCATCACCGCACATTGGCAAGACGGTACATACCGGCATCAATCCGCAAGCACGGGCCGATGCCCTCACGCGCGTGCCGGCATTTCTTGACGAATTCCTCAAGCCTTAACCGAGGACTTCTGCATACGCGGGAGTGCCGATGAATTCATTGATGAATAGCTGGGCCATCGGCGAGAGCGTACTGCCGCGCCGCGTAACCAACTGATAGGGTTCGCTGCGCGAGTTCAACTGAAAAGGCAAAATGCAGACCATCCCGAAGCGGGTGCAAAATTGCGCCACATCAACCGACATGAGTGCCACAAAAGAGGCATTTTTCTGCAGCAACGACAAGGTTGTAAACGCCGAGGTCGTCTCTAGGAGATTGAGCGGAAAACGCAGCCCCGCCTCATGAAACTCGCGCTCCAGCAACAATCGCATCGGCATGTTCGCGGTGTACACCACCCAGCGATAATTGGCCAGATCAGACAAGGCTAATTTGGGGTTATGCGCCATCGGATGGGCGATGTTGGCAACCACCGCCAGTTTTTCATGGCGCACGTCGATGCTGTCGTAGAGATCGGGACGATCACTGATGCTGGTGCGGCAGATCGCCAGATCCAGTTTGCCTTGATCGAGTAGCTCGATCAAGCGGGCGCTGGTGTCTTCAATAATTTCCACGGATAAGCTTGGCCGCTTTTCCAGCAATCCTGAGAGTACCTCCGTGAGCAGAGGTACTGCACCCATGATCACGCCCAGCGTCAAGCGTCCGCCTTGCCCTTGCATGATGCTGATGATCTCTTCGCGCAAATGCCATAGATCGGTTTGGATCAGGCGTGCGTAGCGAATCACGCACTGGCCGATATCGTTGGGTTCCAGACCGCGATTGGTGCGCACAAAAAGTGTGGTGCCGAAGGTCGCTTCAATTTCGTGCAACGCCTTGCTGGCGCCGGGCTGGGTCAATGTGACTTGTTGCGCTGCCTTCAGTAAGGAGCCATGATCGTCCAATGCGACCAATAAACGTAACTGTTTAAGGCGCAACCTGGAAACAATGGAATGAAGAGAGGGGAGTGTTTGCATGCGAGAAAGTCATAGTTGCATATAAGCATCTCCATCGTCAGCGAACAGAGTTTGACCCGGTAGAAGCCTGTAACCGACTGAATATATAAAGAAGTTTATTTTCTATCTGATTTTTATTTAATAAGTGCAGATATTTCACCATCAGTCATTAGACGATAACTATAACTTTAAGACAAGTTCATTGTCAGGGTCATTCATTGCTTCTTCGCGCGCCACGCAGCGAGAAAGCAGCTTGCCGCCAGAATGATGCTGACAATAGCCAGCACGATAGCCAAGTTTTTCCCTTTGAAGAAATTGATCAGTTTGCGATTGAATGAGTCAACGATAACGGCAGCATTGCCGCCATAGATTTCCAGTTCGACAACGTGTTGTTTCGTGTCTTCATTTTGAATGGGGAAGATGCGGTTGCCGAAAATCCTATATTCGCGGGCTTCTCCTTGCGAAGTAGGGGCATCATAGACAAGCACCGCACTTGTCAGCCCAAGAATCAAAATCATTAATCCCAGCACAGTTTGCCAAACGCCAGGTTTTAGACTTGTTTTGGACATCATGCGCCTCCTTTTTAAGTAGGTATTTCATCTGTGGTTTTAAGCTCGAAAATATATTTCGAAGCTGATGTCGTGCTTGGTTGGCAATCACAAACAGTCTATCGAAGCTAATACCAATAGCATATGAAATAAATCTTCTGCTTGGGTTGATTTTGATCCATGTCAAATCGAACGTCACTTACACAGCATAGGATGGTCTTCGTCATAGTCATGTTTGATGGAGGCAGCATGCTCAAGAAAATATTGCTGGCAACGGATGGTTCCGACATTTCCAAGAAGGCCATTGCCGCAGCAGTGGAATTTGCGGCGTCTTACGGCAGCAAGATCGTCGGAGTAGCTGTCGCCGAGGTCTTTGAGAGTCTGATCATGCCTGATATGGGCGCCGCTTACGACCTCAGGGGTATTGAGAGAGAAATACATCAACAGACGGAGCTCAACGCCCAATTCATTGCCGATTGCGCAAAGACGGCGGGTGCCCAGTGTGAAGTTCACACCGTCTCCGGAGTTCATCCGCACGAAGAAATTTTGCGACTGGCGACGCAACTGGATTGTGATTCTATCTTCATGGCCTCGCATGGACGCAAAGGCATGGACAAACTGCTTCTGGGTAGCGAAACGCAGAAAGTGCTTGCTTACAGCAAGATCCCCGTACTGGTCTTCAAATAGCGAATTCACCGAATGGCGCGACCGAAAAGTTGCAGTCACATTTAACAATATTAATAATGAGGAATATCTCAATGAAAAACACAATGCAAGCGGCAGTTGTCGAGCAGTTCGGCCAGGCTCTGGTGATCCGCGAGATACCATTACCGTCGCCAGGGCCCGGTCAAATCCTGGTGAAAACGGAAGCCTGCGGTGTTTGCCATACCGATTTACACGCTGCGCGCGGTGACTGGCCGGTAAAGCCTACGTTGCCATTTGTCCCCGGACACGAGGGCATTGGTGTGGTTGTCGCGCTCGGTGCCGGGGTGACCGCTGTCAAAATGGGCGAGCGTGTAGGCGTGCCCTGGCTGTATTCGGCGTGCGGTCATTGCGAACATTGTCTGGCTGCATGGGAAACGGTGTGCGCGCAAGCGCAATTCGGTGGATATACCAAGAACGGCGGTTTTGCCGAATATATTCTCGCAGACCCACAATATGTCGCGCATATTCCTCCCGGTTTGTCGGCCACCGCCGCAGCGCCCATCATTTGCGCGGGGGTGACGTCGTATAAAGGCATCAAGGAAACTCAGGCCAAACCAGGACAGTGGCTGGCCGTGTCCGGCATTGGCGGGCTAGGGCATCTGGCAGTTCAATACGGCAAGGCGATGGGGCTGCGCGTCTGTGCCATCGACATCGACGATGGCAAACTTGAGCACGCCCAGCGCCTCGGTGCAGAACTCATGATCAATGCCAAAGTGGGAGACCCAATTGCTCGCATGAGAGAGTTGACCGATGGTGGTGCGCATGGCGTTCTCATCACGGCACCCTCGCTTGCTGCGTTTCATCAGGGCGTGGCAATGACACGCAAGCGTGGTACCTGCGTTCTGGTCGGCTTGCCACCCGGCGAGTTTCCAACGCCCCTGTTTGACGTGGTTGCCAACTGCATCACGATACGCGGCTCATTTGTCGGTACCCGACAAGATATGGCGGAGGCGCTGGCATTTGCAGCAGCAGGGAAGGTCAAGGCAGATATCGAACTGCAACCGCTGTCAGCCATCAATAGTGTCTTTGAACGCTTGCAATGCGGCGAGGTGCCTTCGCGCGTGGTGCTTGATTTTTCATAAAGGGATACACATGCCAACATACTTGGGAGAATTTTGATCTGTATCAGAGTCTCAGCGCGTCGATATCGATAGGATGGACTTAAGACCATCGACGACTTTTCACCAATGCGCAGCCACGAATACAGATCCGTCATTGCTTCTGCAAAGATTTTCGTAGCCTCTGTCTGCGTGTTGTTTGCCGTTTTTATGTTGTGGAATACCTGGCGAGCAAGGCAAGAGCAACTCCAGGAAGCAAACAGCACGACAGAAAATATCTCGCGCGCATTGGTGCAGCATGCAGATGACACCATCAAGGAAGCCGACGCCGTACTGATCGGCATTGCCGAGAGACTTCAATACGATGGTAAAAGCCCGGCGGCACTGGCAAGACTGAAGCGATTTTTAGCACAAGAGGTGCTGGAACTTTCACAACTCAACAGCTTGGCCATCATTGATAAAGACGGCAATTGGATCGTCAATTCGGAACAATTATCCTTCCCTCGTCTCACCAGCCGCGACCGCGAATATTTTTTCTATCATCGCGCCCACCCAGACAGTTTGCCGCACATTGGCCCGCCAGTGAAAAACCGCGCAACTGGCGATTGGATCGTTACCATTTCCCGACGAGTCAATGCTCCCGACGGCAGTTTCGACGGGCTCATCATGGCCGCCATCAAGCTCGATTATTTCAGCACGTTCTACAATAGTTTTGATATTGGCAAAACGGGGGCCTTATTGCTCGCTCTCGACGACGGCACCATGCTGGTCCGGCGCCCGTTGCGCACTGACTCCATAGGGAAAAATCTAAAGGACGCCGCGATATTTCGCGACTATGCATCCAAAACATCCTATGGATTTGCCCGGATACGCTCCTCGCAGGATGGCGTGACCCGCCTCAACAGTTATCGTCATCTGAACCGCTATCCACTATTCATTGCGGTCGCACTGGCAGAGGACGAAGTTCTCGTGCAATGGAAAACCGATGCTTTGCTGCATTTGTTCGGTTTGCTGACACTGACTGCATTGCTCGGATTTTTCGGCAATCGGCTCATCACACAGATTACGCTGCGTGTGGACGCGGAGCAGGATGCCATTGAGAGCCGTGCCCATATTGAGCATCTCAACCAGGCATTGCAAGACCTGGCAATGCAGGACGGTCTGACTGGCCTGGCCAATCGGCGCTGCTTTGACGATGCAATAAGCAAGGAATTGCGACGCGCAGCGCGCAACCAGACATCACTTTCGCTGATCATGATCGATGTCGATTATTTCAAACGCTATAACGACACCTACGGACATCTAGCCGGTGATGAATGTCTGCGCAAAATCGCCGCCGCCGTGAAGGCCGCTAAAAAACGTCCCGATGATATGGTGGCCAGATATGGCGGTGAGGAGATCGTTGTCATGCTTCCCGCCTGCGATGCGCCTGGCGCGGTTCAGATTGCCAATGAGATGTTATCGGCCATTCAGGCGTTGGCGATTGTGCATACGGGCAATCCACCCGGTGTGGTGACGGCTAGCGCCGGCGTTGGGGTACTGGCCGCGGTGTCAAATGACACGCTTGCGGAGCACATCATCGATATGGCCGATAAAGCGCTTTATCAAGCAAAATCTTCAGGTCGTAATCGTGCTTGTTTATTTGGGCAGGCATGATGTCATGCCGATAGCGCGTATTGCAAATCACAAGCATATTGCCGTACCTGTTTAAACATTTTTCCATTGCCTGATCGATACGATGACCGGCTCCTGTGACGTCGGCGACTGACGCTTTACCATGTCCACAAATAGGCAAGGTAAGAAGAGAATTGATTGGTACGATTGGCGTTTACCAAAGCGCGGCCGGCTGAAAACAGGACATGATTGTGTTCGTCGAAGTTGTAAGTGACACCGAGATTAAAGCCGGTACTAGCACCTTGGCCGTTTTGTTGCTCGGTCAAATGAAATAGCTCGCCACCCAGAGTAAGTCGCGCCGATATGTCATGCTGCAACTGCCAGCCGATATACCAGTGATTTTCCGCACCTGGCGCATGATTGATCCAATAGCCGACACCTGCATTCGATTGCCAATCGCCCCAATTTTTTTGCAGCCACACCGGCAAATAAAGCTGTGTGCCGCCATTGCCAAGGCCCTTTGCCGCATCACCACTCGCACTGACCAAGATAGGATAAATACCCATCATCGGCTGCGTATCCGTCTCTTGCAGGAAACGATACTTGATGCCGATTTCCGCATCGCCGAGGCCGTAAGTGCGTTGTCCGGCAGGTGTCTGGTTGAAACTCATGGGTACCTGCGCATGCAATTGCACATCCGGCATGAGGCCGTAATTGAATTCAACATGCGGTAGCGTACCGCTGCGGCCTCTTTCCGTCTTGATTTCTTGTGAAGCTATAGAGAGCTCATAATGACCTGGTTCGACCGTTTCCGGATCGTCCGTGACGTAAGGTGACCCTGCATAGGTGTTGCTGGAAAACAGTAAAACAAAAAAACTGAAACTGACCAGTGATGTAAAAACTCCAGATTTTTTCATCATCGCTTCCGATAACAAGCTTCAAACAAGGCGATCCCGCCGTCATGGCTAGCAATTTGCCGTTCTTGCACTGAAAAATCAGTCATGCCAGTTCCTATAGATAGGTTGTGATGTCTTTGCAGTCGCCAATGGCGCAGGGAAATTCCTTCGGCACTGTTCTCAAACTACAACATTATAAGGGGACCTGAGATGGCTGTCGGCATGCCTAAGGTGCTTGATGATATCGGGGTGAAGCTATCCCATATCCGATGCTGGAATGGTAGAGGCGATATTTCGCAATGCCATCACGATAGTGTTTCATAGAAAATATAAGTCTTTATTCTTGTAAATATTCAATATTTCAATAATAATTGAACTATTGATTCAATGATAGATGACATGGATACCAAAGACACAATTATCGCGCTCGCCGCGCTCGCCCAGGAATCTCGTCTGGCGGTATTTCGACTTTTGGTGCAAGCCGGACCGGTCGGCATGGCAGCAAGCAAAATTGCCGAGCATATTTCAGTGGCGCCATCGGCCTTGTCCTTCCATATGAAGGAACTCTCGCACGCCGGGCTGGTGAGCTCACGCCATGAGGGGCGGTTTGTCATCTATGCAGCCAATTTTTCCACCATGAATGGTGTGATTGCCTACCTTACGGAGAACTGTTGCGGCGGCAATATTTGTTCGCCAGACAGTGCATGTCACGAAACCGTAGGATTGACGACTTAAGCTGTTGCTCGCGTCATTCTGGCAATACCAACACCACTCGTATAAGGATTTTCCATGAGCACCACTCAGACCGAAAAGATCTACAACGTTCTCTTTCTATGCACCGGTAACTCTGCTCGCAGCATCATGGCCGAAGCATTACTGAATACCATGGGCAAAGGACGTTTCCATGCATACAGCGCCGGTAGTCATCCAGGTGGTGCGGTAAATCCGCTCGCCGTTGAGCAGATCAAGAGCACTGGTTATCCGTTGGACAAGCTGCGCAGCAAGAGCTGGGATGAATTTGCGGCGCCAGATGCACCAAAGATGGACTTCATCATTACGGTCTGCGACAACGCTGCCGGCGAAGTCTGCCCGATCTGGCCAGGCCAGCCCATTTCTGCACACTGGGGTTTTGAAGATCCGGCTGCAGCAATCGGTACTGAGGAGCAAAAGCGTGCCGTATTTTCGAAGGTCGCTCGTCAAATCACTACACGCGTCAATATTTTCACTAATCTCCCTTTCCACACATTAGAGAAAAACCTCATCAAACGTGAAATGGACGCTATCGGTACCAGCCAGATCTAGACGCTAAAATCAGAGCGCGAGCTGTTTTCAGGCTTGCGCTTCATTTGAATTTTCATCGTTCGGTGCGATCGGACCACTCCCTATTTTCAAGGATAAAAATTACGTGCTTACTGCATTACTGATCTTCATATTGACCCTCGTTTTCGTTATCTGGCAGCCACGCGGACTCGGCATCGGCTGGAGCGCCAGTGCAGGCGCCTTGGTGGCATTGTTATGTGGTGTTATTCACCTTGCCGACATTCCGGTGGTGTGGCACATCGTCTGGAACGCGACGGCGACTTTCATCGCCATCATTATCAATAGTTTGCTGCTCGACAAAGCTGGTCTTTTTGAATGGACAGCCTTGCATGTAGCGCGCTGGGGGGGTGGCAGCGGCCGCAAGTTGTTCGTGTTGCTAGTGTTGCTTGGCGCGGCGGTATCGGCCTTGTTCGCCAACGATGGCGCCGCACTGATTCTCACGCCCATCGTCATGGCGATGCTGCTGGCGCTGCGTTTTTCGCCCAAAGCCACCTTGGCTTTTGTCATGGCCGCCGGCTTTATCTCAGATACGGCGAGCTTGCCACTGGTCGTCTCGAATCTGGTCAATATCGTTTCAGCAGACTATTTCAGCATCGGCTTTGCCAAATATGCCAGCATCATGGTGCCAGTCAACGTCGTGTCCGTGATCATGACGCTGCTGGTGCTGTTTTGGTATTTTCGACGCGATATCCCGCTCAACTACGAACTCGAACAGCTCAAGAAACCCGCAGACGCGATCCATGATCGGGCCACCTTCATTGCCGGATGGTGGGTTCTGGCAATGCTGCTGGTCGGCTTTTTCTGGCTTGAAAGCAAGGGCGTACCGATCAGTGCCATCGCTGCCGTGGGCGCCATCATTCTGTTACTGGTGGCAGGCAGAGGCCACCGCATCTCAACGCGTGAAGTGATCAAGGGAGCACCCTGGCAGATCGTATTTTTCTCGCTGGGCATGTATCTGGTGGTGTACGGCTTGCGCAATGCCGGACTGACAGGCTATCTCACCGGCTTGCTCAATCAATTTGCACAGCATGGTGTGTGGGGGGCGGCAGTCGGTACCGGGTTACTGACTGCATTACTGTCATCGATCATGAACAACATGCCAACGGTGCTCATTGGCGCCTTGTCGATAGACGCCGCAACGGCACAAGGTGTCGTCAAAGAAGCCATGATTTACGCTAACGTCATCGGCAGCGATCTGGGACCAAAAATCACACCGATCGGCAGTCTGGCGACCTTGCTGTGGCTGCATGTATTGGCGGCCAAAAATGTTCAGATTTCCTGGGGCTATTATTTCCGTGTGGGCGCATTGCTGACGCTGCCGGTCTTGCTGGTGACCTTGTTTGCACTGGCATTGCGCCTGAGCATCTGACTATTTTATCGATTGCACAATAACTGCCTGGATACATCATTTTTTCTGAAGACGCCATCATGACTATTACGATTTACCACAATCCTGCCTGCGGCACCTCCCGTAACACACTGGCATTGATCCGTAACAGCGGTGAAGAACCCACCGTCATTGAGTATCTTCAGCATCCGCCGTCGCGGACAACCCTGATTGAACTCATCAAAGATGCCGGCTTGACAGTGCGTGAAGTAATACGTCAAAAAGGCACGCTCTATTGCGAACTTGATCTGGACAATCCAGCGCTAACAGATACGCAGTTACTGGATGCGATGTTGGCCCATCCGATCTTGATCAATCGTCCGATTGTCGTCACCTCCAAGGGCACAAGGCTTTGCCGCCCATCCGAAGCAGTGCTCGATATTCTTCCTCATCCTCAAAAGGGAGCATTTACCAAGGAAGACGGTGAAATAGTCATCAATGCAGAGGGGCAGCGTGTCGCACCAGCCAAATGATCTTCCCAATATCGTCGGCGACCTGTTCAAGGCGCCGGTGGCGACGAACTTCACTAATGCAGCCATTTCGACGCATGCGCCGCGCTTCTTACTGCTATACGGTTCAGTGCGAGAGCGTTCCTATAGCCGTTTGCTGACAATGGAAGCGGCCCGTCTGCTCACAGCCATGGGCGGAGAGGTCAGGATTTTCGATCCGCGTGGTTTGCCACTACCGGACAGCGAGCCGGAAACACATCCCAAGGTGCAGGAACTGCGTGAGTTGGCCATGTGGTCCGAAGGCATGGTGTGGTGCTCGCCGGAGCGCCACGGTGCCATGACAGGCATCTTGAAGGCGCAGATCGATTGGATTCCGTTGACGCAAGGAGCCGTTCGTCCGACTCAGGGGAAAACGTTGGCAGTCATGGAGGTCTCAGGAGGCTCGCAATCCTTCAACGCTGTCAACCAGATGCGGATCCTCGGCAGATGGATGCGCATGATCACCATTCCAAATCAGTCCTCCGTTGCCAAGGCCTTTCTTGAGTTTGAAGAAGATGGTCGCATGAAGCCGTCGTCTTACTATGATCGCGTGGTCGATGTCATGGAGGAGCTCTTTAAATTCACGCTGCTGACCCGCGACGTTTCTCCTTGGCTCGTGGATCGTTATAGCGAACGTCGAGAGTCGGCGCAAGAACTCGCCAAACGCGTCAATATCCGTTCAATTTAACCAACTGTCATTTTTGGTATCGATCACCGCTGGCTTGGACTCACTGCGGGCACATGAGGTGGACGCGAGCGCGTCCACCTCTGGCTGATCAATCCAGTAATTGCGCAGCCAAGTTTTCTACGCGGGCATTATCCGCGCGTAAGGCTTTCGACAATGCGCGACCGTAAGCGGTATCGGCTTTCTGGAAGTAAGACAGCATGGTGTATTTCACACTCTCATTTTCCACCTGTTGCAAGTCACCTGCCAAGTTGCTCACCAGATTAGCCTGCTGCATGGGCGGCAGTGAACGATAGAACTCTCCTGCCTGCTTGAAGTTTTGCATTTTGACAATCCGGGCTTGCTGGGTCGTACCACTCAGTGGCAACTGGCTAGACTTGTATTGGGTATCTTCGGCCAGGTCTGCATGTTCACTCGGCTGGTAATTCACCTCACCTTGACGGCTGCTGCTGTTCTGCGCGCCGTTCTGGTTGTAGTTCGCCACAGGAGTACGTGGGCGATTGACAGGAAGTTGCAGGCCATTGGTCCCGATTCGATATAGTTGAGTATCGGCATAGGAGAAGAGGCGACCTTGCAGCAATCGGTCTTCCGACGCTTCAATACCGGGCACCAGATTCGACGGTGCCAACGCCGATTGCTCCGTTTCCAGGAATACATTGTCAGGATTCTGGTTGAGCACCATGCTGCCAACTTTGACCTCAGGTACGTCCGGCCAGATCTTGGTCGCATCCAGACCATCAAATTCAAATGCGGCCAGTTGTGTCGGCGTCACCGTTTGGATGTAGAGATCCCAGCGTGGGAAGTTTCCTTTCTTGATTGCATCGACCAAGTCGCGGGTCATGTGATTGAAATCAGTTGCCTGGATTGCCGCAGATTCCTTGGCGCTTAAGGTTTTTAGGCCCTGTAGACTCTTCCAATGGAATTTTACGTAATGGATTTGGCCTTCATCATTGACGAATTTATAGGCATGCACGCTATTGCCGTCCATTTCACGGTAACTGGCCGGAGTACCGTAGTCTGAATACACACGCGTGAGCATATGAGTGGCTTCTGGCTGATGGGAGAAAAAATCAAAGAAGCGGTTCGGATCTTGCAGATTGCTGTCAGGCGAGGGCTTCAGTGAATGCACCATGTCAGGAAATTTCATTGCGTCGCGAATAAAAAACACCGGCAGATTATTGCCGACCAAATCCCAATTCCCTTCGCTCGTGTAGAACTTGATGCCAAAACCGCGTGGGTCGCGTAAGGTTTCCGGTGAATGGTTGCCATGGATAACACTGGAAAAACGTACGAAGATAGGCGTCTGTGTGCCTGGTCGGAATACTGCCGCCCGTGTCAGCCTAGACAAATCCTGATCAGCCACAAACACGCCATAGGCGCCGATGCCGCGCGCATGGACAACACGCTCTGGTATCCGTTCGCGATCAAAACGCTGCAGCTTTTGAATCAATTGCACGTCTTGTAGCAGAACCGGGCCATGCGGGCCTGCAGTTTGTGCGTTTTGGTTGTCTCCAACCGGGGCGCCGTTGTCACGCGTTAGTGTGGTACTGGCAATGCTGGCGCTGGCGACAAATGGCAAAGCAAGCAGTAAGAGGTGAGCAGAAGTTCGAGGTAAGTTCATCATGCGTAGTCCTGGTTAAGTTGATGCAAGGCAACTATATCAAGTGCATAGCAATAGATAAAATTAATTTAATTTATGAGGAGCATAGTTTTTGCGACTGGACGTGTCTTCAATATCAGGCGTTGGATGCTTTCAGAACAAGTCCGTGCACAGTGAGTAAAATTAATATATGATGATCGTCATGAATAAAGAGTTTTCCAAAAAACGCATCAGTAATCGCAAGGAAGCCACGCATGAGCGTATCGTCGAGGTAGCGGCGCGCGCCATACGTCGCAGCGGCTATGACGGTACTGGCGTAGCAGACATCATGAAGGAGGCAGGGCTGACACATGGTGGCTTTTATGCCCACTTCGAGTCGCGCGACGCTTTATTGGCAGAAGCAGGGGATCGAGCAGGTGCCGAATCGGTTGCACTGGCAGCGAGAGTTGCCGCCAGTGCGCCACATGGACAAGCATTACAGGCCATGATGCAGGCTTATTTATCTCCCCAGCATATCGCTGCTATCGAGACTGGCTGTCCGGTTTCAGCGCTGGGGTCGGAAATGCCGCGCCAAGCCCCGGAAGTGCGGCGTGCCGCAACCATTCATATCAAGGAAATGATCGATTTGTTCGCGCGGCAATTACCTAACTGGGGGCAGCCGCAGGCGCATGAGCAGGCAATGGCGTTGGTTTGTGCCTTAATAGGCACAACCATGCTCGCGCGTGCCGTCGATGACCCTCGCTTATCCGAGGCGCTGTGTGAGGCTGCGCTGAAACAATTTTCTCCGACCGTTGCTTGAGACAGGTGACGGCTTTTTTTTAGATTTTAAATATGATAGTCGTCATATTTAATTGGTAATTGCAGAGCAATGTCCGTTTGTTTGAAAGGAAATAGTATGAAGAAAAAAATTGCCCTGGTGACCGGAGCTTCGTCCGGAATCGGCGAAGCCACTGCGAAGCGTTTAGTACAAGCAGGCTTTAAGGTTTACGGCACCAGTCGTCGCGGCGCGCAAGCCGGGCAGCGCGAATATGAGATGTTGCCTTTGGATGTAACGAGTGATGAGTCGGTGCAAATGGCCGTCGCGACCATGATGCAGTTGGAAGGACGGATCGATCTATTGGTGAACAATGCTGGCTTTGGGGTTGCTCCAGCTGGTGCGGAAGAGAGTTCGATCGAACAAGTCCAGGCGATTTTCGATACGAATTTCTTCGGAACGGTGCGGATGATACGTGCGGTGCTACCAAATATGCGGGCTCAAGGTAACGGCCGTATCATCAATATCGGCTCGGTGCTCGGCTTCCTGCCCATGCCCTATGGTGCATTGTATTCCGCCACAAAGCATGCCATCGAAGGCTATTCGGAGTCGTTGGACCATGAACTGCGCAACTGGGGTATTCGGTCAATCGTTATCGAGCCCGCCTACACCAAAACACTATTCGATGCCAATCAACTGGAACCAGACGCCAAGCTTGATGCTTATCGCGAGGTTCGTCTCGCTGTTACCCGGCGCATCCGGGACGTAATGGCGGGTGCGGAAGGACCAGAAGTGGTCGCCGCAACGGTACTGAGAGCAGCGCAAGCTAACAGACCTAAATTGCGCTATACCGCCGGCGGGCTGGCTGCGCGCTTGCGCTTTTTACGTACTTTTGCGCCGGCAGGATTGTTGGATGCCGGCTTGCGTAAGGATTTGCGGCTGACGTAAGGAATGGGTGATTTTTTCTTCGTCGCGTCACAAACCGGCAAGGTTGCACCACGTCTTCTCGCCTGATCTCAACATGAAAAATGCCTCTTAGAGGCTGTTGCGAAATTAGTGTGGCTAGGCGCGGTGACGAAGACAGTACGAGTAGTACGGCAAGGAGCCGTAACAACGCTACAGTAATTTCGCAATAGCCTCTTAAGGACAATTGAAATGCTATTTGATAATTTCTCTCTAGGTAATATCAATCTCAACAATCGGACTGTGATGTCTCCGCTCACGCGCAGCCGCGCTATCGACAACATGCCGAACCGTTTGATGGCGCACTATTATGCTCAGCGTGCAAGCGCTGGCCTCATTATTACCGAGGGCACCTCACCGTCGCCAAATGGATTGGGCTACGCTCGGATACCGGGTCTGTTCAATGATGCGCAGGTACAAGGCTGGCAACTCGTTACAGAAGCAGTCCATGCCCAAGGTGGCAAGATCGTCGTGCAACTGATGCATACCGGCCGGGTCAGTCACCAGGCTAATCTGCCAGCAGGTGCAGAAGTATTGGGGCCATCGTCTGATACCTGCCCCGGCGAGATATGGACCGATAGCCAGGGTAATGCGCTACATACGTCGCCGCGCGAGATGACTGCGGACGACATCGCGCTAGCGATCCAGGAGTTTGCCACCGCAGCGCGCTTGGCCATCGCTGCCGGATTCGATGGCATCGAGCTGCATGCCGCCAATGGTTATTTGCTGGAACAATTCCTGAATCCCAACATTAATCATCGCAGTGATGGATACGGCGGCGGTGCCAAGCAGCGCAACCGATTCGTGCTTGAAGTAGCGCGTGCCGCGGCCAAGGAAATCGGTGCGCAACGAGTTGGCATCCGCTTGTCGCCCTACGGTGTTTTCAACGCAAGCGGTCCCTTCGTCGGTGTGGACGAACAATACCTTGCGCTGGTGACAGAGCTCTCTGCGCTCGGTCTAATGTACGTGCATGTTCTGGACCATTCTGCGATCGGCGCCCCGCCTGTGCCAGCGCAACTCAAGGCCGACTTGCGCACTGCATTCAGCGGCCCCTTTATCCTCGCCGGTGGATTCGACAAAGTAAGCGCGGAGCAAGCATTGCTTGAGGGGCATGCAGATTTAATCGCTTTTGGCAGGTCATTTTTGGCCAATCCTGATCTGGTCCAGCGTATGCAAGAAAACCAGCCCTTGAATACACCTGACCCAAATACCTTCTACACGCCAGCTCCGCAGGGCTATACGGACTATCCCACCTTGACGGGATAGAAGCCATGAAACCCGCAATTGGGGCGGGAGCGCATAGCGCAGCCTGGTCCGCTGAGATAAAGCGGACGGTATTTTCGGCACTCTCCATAGAGTTGCCATCACTAACAATGAACATATAGGGCAACAATGAAAGCACTCATCTTGAAGCGCTACGGCAGGACCGACCAACTCGTGTTCGCCGACATTCCACGTCCGATGATTATGCCGGACGAAATACTCGTTCAGGTTCACGCGGTCGGACTAAATCCAGTTGATAACATGATCCCGAAAGGAATGTTTAAACCGCTCCTCAAGTTTCAGCTGCCAGCCACGATGGGGAGTGACTTGGCCGGTGTCGTGGTGGAGGTCGGGAGCAGCGTGAGCCGTTTTAAGGTGGGTGATGCTGTGTTCGCCAGCCTCTTTGATCTAGGTGTCGGCAGTCTCGCTGAATTTGCCGCCGTGCCTGAACATGCCGCTGCGCTTAAACCGAGCAATCTGGACTTTGTGCAAGCCGCTTCGATTCCAATGGTTGGACTGACATCGTGGCAGGCGTTTCATGAGCGTGCACGGCTTATGCCTGGACAGAAGGTATTTATCCCGGCAGGAGCGGGGGGGATTGGTACCTTCGCTATCCAATTGGCAAAATATCTCGGTGCCAAGGTAGGCACGACTACCAGCACGGGTAACGTGGATCTGGTACGTCGTCTTGGTGCCGATGAGGTGGTGGATTACAAGAAGCAGGAATTTGAGGAGGTGCTGCGGAGTTATGACGTTGTATTAGGCACCACCAGAGGAGATGCACTTGAAAAGGCACTTCGGATTGTGAGACCAAAAAGTACCGTGGTCTCGCTCATCGGCCCACCAGACGCCGCTTTTGCGCGCGCGCGTGGAATGAATATCGTGATGAAATTAATATTTGGTCTGCTAAGCAGGAAGATCATTCGTCTTGCAAAAAAGCGGGATGCCAGCTATTCGTTCATGTTTGTCCGTCCGGATGGACTACAACTTGGAAGAATTAGCGAGCTGCTTGAGGCCTCCCATATCCGAGCCGTGATCGATAAGGTATTTCCTTTTGCACAGACAAAGGAAGCGCTTGCCTACCTCGAAATCGGCAGAGCCAAGGGCAAGGTCGTTGTGCAAATGTGAGGGGCAGGTACACGGGTTATCACCTCTACTATCGAAGTCGCAGACAGTCTTCTGGTGGCCGGCTATGCGTTATTGCCTGGCAACATGCGCTTAAGCGTATCGTCTTTGAGCACAACATGATGGTACAGAGCGGCCAATGCATGCAAGCCGATCAATACGACTAAAACCCACATGCTGGCAATGTGCAAATCGCCGATATCCGTCCATAGTGGAGATCCTTGAGGCAAGATATCCGGCAGTTGATAGAGCCCAAAGAAGGTGACTGACCAGCCTCGTTCCACGGCATTAATCCAGCCCAGTACAGGAACAATTAAAAGCAGCAAATAGAGCGACCAATGCATCAATCCTGCGGCACGTTGAAGCACGCTTGGCAACTGAGTCAATGCTTGGGGAGGCTGATTGATAAATCGCCAGATCATACGCACGACGACCAATGCGGCAATGAGCACACCTATTGAAAGATGCCAACTGACGAGTCCTTCTGGTGTAGATAGCTCATCGACGTCAGGCATGATCCAGCCGACAGCGCATTGGAGCACAATCAGTAAGACGGTCAGCCAATGAAATACCTTTGCCAAGGCGGTATATCCGGTGGAGTCAGTGATCTTCATTTTTCATTTATTCCGATAGTTTTGGTCATGCACTTCGTTTGGCCTGCCAGATGACGATTGGTTAAAGGGAGTTTTGATGTAAATTTCCGAATCGATTATCTGGCACTGTGCGGATTTCAGTGTCGCTGACAAAACTTAGCTCAGACATAGGTCACCATTTTTTGCTCCTGGGACAATCTCAGCGGAGCAATTTCACGAATTGCATCAAATGGAATAAATTTACGCTTTTGGCAGCAACGAATTTGCAGAGGTCAATGCAAGCGCATTATTGCAATCGGCGACCTGTACCTGATTTCTGCCGCCACGCTTGGCGAGATACATCGCTGCATCGGCCGCTTGCAGAAGGGTATTGGCACTGGCTACCGCAAATGTCGTCATGGCAACACCGAAGCTCGCCGTGACAGAGGCCGATTTGCCATCCAGCATAAAGCTAGTGGTGGCAATGGCTTCGCGCAATGATTCTGCCACGATCAAAGCGCCCTCCAGATCGGTGCCCGGTAACAGCACGCAGAGCTCTTCACCACCATAGCGTCCGGCACTGTCGACTATGCGCAGGCGCGAGCGCAAGATCTCACCTACGGTACGCAAGATCACATCGCCCATGGCGTGACCGTAACCATCATTGATTTGCTTGAAGTGGTCCAAGTCGAGCAGCAGCAGCGCTAGCGGTGAACCAAACCGGCGATTGCGTTCATATTCACTCTCCAATTTATCCAGCAATGCACGGCGGTTCAACAGCCCGGTGAGTGAATCTTCCGTTGCCAGGCGTTGCATCGTGACCAGCGCCTCGGCCATCTCTCGATCTCGCAACCTTAAATCCATCAAGGCAACGACTTGTCGCGCCAAACGCACCAATAAATTCTTGCACGCATCGCTGAGCTCCCTAGATTGGGTATCGAGCACACACAAAGTTCCGATGCGCATGCCATTGCTGGCAACCAGATTGGCACCGTTGTACATCAGGTAGAAGGGTGGCCCCACCGTGAGCGGGATGGAAGCAGTCCGTGGGTCTTGCCGCAAGTCTGGAATCGACAGCAGGGACTGCTCCAGAATCGCCCAGGAACAGTAATCTTTGTCCCGAGGCGTTTGCGTGGCTTTCTTCCCGAAGCTTGCCTTGTACCAGACCCGATCGGCGTCAACGAAGGAGATGAATGCGTAAGGCGCACCACACAATTGCGCTGCAATTTCTGCCAGCAAATCAAAATCTGCATCTGCCGCCGTATCCAGCACACCATAACGGTGCAGTGTCGCTAAACGTTCGGCTTCATTGGCTGGGTGCGGAATGCCCGCATGCGCGTCTGGTTTCAAGCAGGTCTCCAGTTTGCCTATAGAAAAATATTGCCGCCAGCCAATGCGCACACCATCAAGGCGCTGCTTTGGCGAGAAGGAGACGTTTACGCGACGTATTTTTGCATAAATTTGAGCAGATATGGGGACCGTTCCTGCCCATATTGCCACTGTTTATACGATGTAACGACGGCATCTCTTGAGTGAAAGCAGGCAGAACAAAAAAGAGGTACACCGTAAGACCACATTTCATGGCCCGGTCTTGAAAGAGAGGGATATGCAGCAGGCCTATCCCATAACAGCGCTGATTCAAACAAGTGCGGCGGTTCAGGTTTGAATGAATTTTTCCAGCGGATAGTGGTGCTTGATGAACGGTGATTTGATCACGATATAGCTGAAATATTTTTCAATGCGCAGATTCTGTTCCAGCAGGTCTTCAATAATGCTTTGGTAGTGCACCACACTGCGCGTGACAAATTTCAGCAGATAATCGTAGCCGCCGCTCACCAGATGACATTCAATGATTTCATCGACATTGCGAATATAGCCTTCAAATTTGGCAAAGTCTTCGCGGCGATGATCGGAAAGTGTCACTTCGGTGAAGACCATCTGCACATCGCTCAGTTTTTCCAGGCGGATATAAGCGCCATAACCACTGATGTAGCCGGCTTTTTCCAAGCGCTTTACGCGAATCAGGCAAGGGCTGGGTGATAGTCCGACGGCGTCGGCCAGCACCACATTAGTGATACGGCTGTTCTGCTGCAGGTGGCACAGAATCCGTAAATCAATGCGATCCAGTTTCAGAGCACCGTTAGCATTCATTGTCGCCCTCTAGTTCAATTTTTAGAACGCTATCGTATCACACGGCACAAGCCTAAAATTGTGCCGTGGAGTCCTGCGTCACTTCAATATTTCACAAATTTTGTTGGCAATATTTTGGCCAAAAAAATGCTTAAGCCAGGCTGTTGCGTACTTCTGGCTGCTCCAAAACTTCGTCCAGAATAGTCTTGAGCCGCGAGAACATCAGCGCAAAGTCGTCGCTGGTGTAGCACAAGGCCGGAGCAAAGCCGAGGATGTTGTCGCCAAACGCACGGAAGATCAGACCATGTTTGTAGGCGGCGCTGGCGATCCGTTCATGTAACTTCAGTTCTGCCGGGAAGCGTTGTTTGGTGTGTTTGTCGGCCACCAGTTCCAACGCGCCTAGCAAACCACGGCTGCGGGCATCGCCTACCAGCGGATGTTCTTTCAGTAACTGCAAGCCTCCGGAAAATAGCGGTTCCTGTGCTGCGGCATTGGCCAGCAGACCACCTTCGTGATACAGACGCAAGACTTCCAGGCCAATCGCGGCACTCACCGGATGCGCCGAATAGGTTTGGCCATGGCCCACTACAACCTGTGGTGCGGCACCATCGGCAATGCCGTTATAGATACGGTCCGACATCATCACAGCACCCATGGGCGCATAACCGGCGGTCAGGCCCTTGGCCATGGTCATCAGATCGGGCTGAACATCTTCCGCAGCGCAGGCGAACAATGGACCGGTACGGCCAAAGCCGGTAATCACTTCGTCCACCACGAACAGGATATCGAGCTCATTGCAGGCCACTTGCATCGCCTTGAGCCAGCCAACCGGCGGCACGATCACACCACCAGAACCCTGGATGGGTTCGCAGAAAAAAGCGGCAACGTTTTCTGCGCCCAAGGCTTCCACCTTGGCACGCAGCGCCGCGACGGAGCCGGCGATGATGGCGTCGTCACTGGTGGCCGCATTGCGGTAAGGGTAGGGCGAGGCAATGTAATGCTGATGCGGCAGCGGCAGGTCGAAATTGAAATGAAAATTCGACAAGGCAGTCAGTCCTGCGCCAACCGACGAGGAGCCGTGATAACCGCGTTCCAGTGCAATGAAATGCTTCTTGGCGGGCTTGCCGATCGAGTTGAAATAATGCGTGATGTAGCGGATCGCCGCATCCACAGCATCCGATCCACCCAGCGTGAAATAGACGTGGGTGAGCGAGGCCGGGCTCAGCTCTACCAATTTTTGCGCCAGCAGGATGGCTGGTTCGGAGCCGAAATGAAAATAACCGGTCGCATAAGGTAAGCGCGTCATCTGTTCGGCAGCCACCCGCACGATGCTGTCCTGGCCATAGCCGGTATTGACGCACCACAGGCCGGAAAAGGCATCCAGCAATTCCTTGCCGGCATGGTCGGTCAGATAGGCGCCGCGTCCTGATTGAAGGATGGTGACGCCGACTTGTTCATGTTCGCGAAAACTGGCGACTGGATGAATCAAATGATCGCGGTCAAGAGAGACGAGAGTGGATGTTTGCATGTCGATTGGCTTTGAATTGCGTTGACGGGCCTGCGCGAGAAAGACAGGTAACGGGATGGGTATATCCTAAGCCGTCTGCACCAGTGTACGTGCGCAAGATGCGGTGCCGAAAACGCATCTTTATGCTATTTCAACGGCATGACAGCATTTTCTGCGGCGCTGTTGTGAATCGATCTTGCTCAGCGCCAGTGCGGCTTGCGGGAGTGTATTGACCAGACAGCGCGGGGTGGAAGAGGGAAGTCAGGCCGGCCGACCGACTTAACCCAGCGCCTGATTAATAATGGAGAACAAATGCAGGTCAGCTGCAGGGAGTTCGCTCGCAGGCACAGGGAGTTTTTTCATTTGTTTCACACTGTCGACCCAGGTCAGACCACTTTCCACGAACCAATCGCTCAACCCTGTCGATTCGAAGACATCGATACGGATGAAAGAATCCGAATACGTATTGATCCAATGAGCGATCAGCGCCTTGGCTCTTTGCGCGTCCGGCGCGACTACCGGGCCGATCACGCGGCCATGACCAAAGCGGCGCACCAGAGCAAAGCCGAGCATTTCGCCGTCGTTGTCGATGGCAACGCCTTCGGCGATATCGAGGATGGCAGCCAGTACCTTGCTGCGGTCCATACCCGTGGCTTGTTGGTCCAGTGCCGCAATCCGTACACCGTCGCTTTGGCCGAGCGGACGCACTCGCTGGCCGGGTGGCAGTGGAATCAATAAGGGCGGTACGCTCGAACCCTGATATTGATGCAGCGTATCGGTGGCGCTGAATGCCAACTTATTGAAGAGCGGCTGGCTGGCTGCCGTGGCATTGACGATCTGCACACGGCCATTGGAATGTTCCTGCAGTTGTTGCATCAAGCGCTTGCCCAGACCATGCTTTTGCAGACCCGGTTGCACGATGACCATGCCGACGGCCGTATGATGCAAGCCGAAATGACAGCACATGGCCGAGCCGACAATCACTGGCGCTTGAGCGCCTTCGCGACTTTCGACGACAAAACCTTGTCCCATGTTGAAAAGAAACTGCCAGTCATCCAGGCGGTGCGGCCATTTCAGCGCTAAAGAAAGGCGATGGCAAGCCGGTAAATCTGCTGCCGTCATCGCGCGTATGGAAAATTGCCGCGATGATGGCGGCTGCTGCGTTTGCTGGCGAGCGACAGAAGATGTGCGGCGAAGAGTCGCTGACATGACAGTTCCTTGATGATATTCGGCTAGCCAAGACACCTGCGCTACGAGCGCGGCAGGTATCTCAGCATTGCTTATGATGCCCTTTTTACGCCGCAGAATGGCGTTTTCTGCATTGCAACAACGCCATTCTGTAGGGTCTTGCATCACCGTTTCGGCACAAAATAAGGCGTTGTCGGTTTGAATTTTTCAAAAAGACAATCGCGGATATATCGCCTATCGCCGCGATGACTTAGAGCTGTCCCTGGCAGATGTATTTGGTATGCAGATAATCATCCAATCCGTGCACAGAGCCCTCGCGGCCGTAGCCGGATTCCTTGACGCCGCCGAACGGTGCCGCTTCCGCTGCAATCGCTCCTTCATTGATGCCGACGATGCCGGACTCCAGTGCATCGGCCACACGCCAGATACGGCGCACGTCGGTCGAATAAAAATAGGCCGCCAGTCCGAACGGCGTGTCGTTGGCAGCCGCGATCACTTCCTCTTCGGTGCTAAAGCGTGTCACCGGCGCCACCGGGCCAAAAGTTTCTTCGTAACTGCATTGCATGCTGGCATTGACATCGGCCAGGATGGTCGGGGCAAAGTAGTTGGGGCCATCACACGTGGCTGAGCGCAGGCGCTTGCCGCCGACCACGATGCGTGCGCCGCGTGCGACAGCATCCTGGACATGGCGTTCGATTTTATCGACAGCGCGGGCATTGATCATCGGTCCGATTTGCGAGGCCGGATCGGTGGCCGGGCCGACTTGCAGGGCGCCGACTCTGGCGGCCAGCTTGTCGAGGAAAGCGTCATGCACGCCTGCCTGCACATACACGCGGTTGGGACACACGCAGGTTTGGCCGCCATTGCGGAATTTGGCCGCCATGACGCCTTCGACGGCTACATCCACGTCGGCATCATCAAACACGATGAAGGGGGCATTGCCGCCCAGCTCCAGCGACAGTTTCTTTAAGGTATCGGCCGAACGGCGCGCCAGATGCTTGCCGACCGGGGTGGAGCCGGTGAAGCTTATTTTGCGCACACGGCTATCGTCGAGCCAGACATCAACCACTTCCGGCGTGCGTTCGCGCGAGGCTGTGACGATGTTGATGACGCCGGCCGGCACCCCGGCTTCTTGCGCCAGTTTGATCAAGGCTAGTGAGGTCAGCGGCGTATCTTCGGCTGGTTTGCACACCACCGTGCAGCCGGCGGCCAAGGCCGGCGCGATCTTGCGTGCAATCATCGCCGCCGGGAAATTCCATGGCGTAATGGCTGCCACCACACCGACCGGTTCCTTGAGGGCGAACATGCGGCGTCCCGGTACCGGCGCAGGAATCACGTCGCCATTGGCGCGCGTGGCTTCTTCGGCAAACCATTCGACGTAGCTGGCGGCATAGAGCACTTCGCCCTTGCCTTCGGCCAGCGGCTTACCTTGTTCACGCGAGATCAGGCGTCCTAGATCGTCCTGATGGGCGAGCATCAAATCATTCCAGCGTTTCAGAATTTGCGCGCGCTGCTTGGCCGGCATCGCTCGCCAGGCAGGGAATGCCGCATAGGCGGCATCAACTGCGGCAGCAGCATCGGCGGCACTGGCGTCGGGTACGCTGGCAAAGACCGTATCGCTGGCAGGATCGCGTACTTCAAGACGGCGACCATCGCTGGCATCACACCAGTTGGCACCGATCAATTGCGCACCAGGCATCAGATCCTGGCGCTGTAAAGTCAAAGTCATGATGGATCAGTTTCCTCGAATGTGGATAGGGAGATCAGGCGGCCGCAACGCGTTGTGCAATGGCCACGCCCAGTTCAGTCGTATTGGCCTTGCCACCCAGATCCGGTGTGAGCGGACCTTCGATCAGCGCGGCTTCGATGGCGCGCACGATGGCATCATGCGCCGCACGGCCGCTACCTTGGCCCTGTGTGAGGAAGTCCAGCATCAAGGCCCCGGACCAGATCATGGCGATCGGATTGGCAATATTTTGGCCATAGATATCCGGTGCCGAACCGTGCACCGGTTCAAACAAGGACGGAAAGCGGCGCTCAGGATTGAGGTTGGCCGAAGGCGCCAGACCGATGGTGCCGGTGGTGGCCGGGCCCAGATCGGACAAGATGTCGCCAAACAGATTGCTGGCCACGACGACGTCGAAGCGAGTCGGTTGCAGTACGAAGCGCGCCGACAGAATGTCGATGTGCTGCTTGTCTACCTTCACTTGCGGATAGTCCTTGCCAACGGCATCGGCACGCCCATCCCACCAAGGCATGCTGATGGCAATGCCGTTCGATTTGGTGGCCACGGTCAGATGCTTGCGCGGGCGGCTGTTGGCCAGCTCAAAAGCGTATTTCAGGACGCGATCGGAACCGTGACGCGAAAAAACCGATTCCTGAATCACGATTTCTCGATCGGTGCCTTCATACATGATGCCGCCCAGCGAGGTGTATTCGCCTTCGGTATTTTCGCGCACGACGAAATAATCGATGTCTCCGGCCTTGCGACCTGCCAGCGGGCAAGGCACGCCTTCAAACAGACGCACCGGACGCAAATTGATGTATTGGTCGAATTCGCGGCGCAATTTCAGCAAGGAGCCCCACAAGGAGACGTGGTCAGGCACAGTGGCGGGCCAGCCGACGGCGCCGAAGTAGATGGCGTCGAAGCCTTGCAACTGGTCTTTCCAGTCATCCGGCATCATCTTGCCGTGCGCGGCGTAGTAGTCGCAGCTGGCCCATTCGATGGTATGGCAGTCGAGCGCAATGTCAAAGCGCGCAGCCGCAGCCTTCACCACGCGCAGGCCTTCGGGCATCACTTCCTTGCCAATGCCGTCGCCGGCGATCAGTGCGATTTTGAATTTTTTGGTCATGTCGTTTCCCGCAGTTCAGGTTGCTAAAGGTGTTGTGTGATCCAATTCATCGAGCCATCCCTGGCGCAGTTCTGGGACTGAGCGTTCGAGCAGTTGGTAATACGGATGGTGCGGACCACTGTCGTAGTTGGCACGCACTACCTGATCCAGTTTGCGGCCATGTTGCATGACGACGATCTCGTCGCAAACGGCGCGCACGGTGTGCAGGTCATGGCTGATGAAGAGGTAGGATACATTGAGTTCGCGTCGTAGTTCGGCCATCAGGTCGAGTACGGCAGCGCCGACCACCGTATCGAGTGCCGAAGTGACTTCGTCGCACAGTATCAGATCGGGTTCGGCGGCCAGCGCACGGGCCAGATTGACGCGCTGTTTCTGGCCGCCAGACAAGCCTCCCGGCAGGCGTTTGGCCACGGTATGGGGCAGTTTGACCAGATCGAGCAACTCCAGCATGCGGCGTTGCAACGGCGCACCGCGCAGACCCTTATAAAACTGTAGCGGTCGCGCCAGAATGTCTTCGATGGTGTGCGCCGGATTGAGCGCGGTATCGGCAATCTGGAACACCATCTGAATCTGGCGCAACTCTTCCTTGCTGCGTTGCGCCAGCTGCGGTTTGAGTTCACTGCCATTGAACAAAATGGTGCCATGGCAAGGTGCAAGCAGACCCGCAATCGCCCGTGCCAGCGTACTTTTGCCGGAGCCGGACTCACCGATGACGCCAATGGCCTGACCTGGGTAGAGTTTCAGATTGATGTCTTGCAAAACCAGTTTGGCCGGTTCGCCATGGGCATTGAGTGGACCATAGCCAACTGACACCTGATGCAGATCCAGCAACGCCTGCGAGTTTTTAGACGGATTACCGGCTTCGCGCGGTGTTGGGCGGGCTGCCGCCA
>Ga0302155_10000109_pt1 | contig 67025 bp, 56 predicted proteins | sample I_Bog_N3_1_FD_193508 | JGI IMG/M metagenome (GOLD analysis project Ga0302155, IMG submission 193508) | Peat permafrost microbial communities from Stordalen Mire near Abisko, Sweden - I_Bog_N3_1 | ecosystem: Environmental > Terrestrial > Soil > Wetlands > Peat | place: Sweden: Abisko, Stordalen... | reverse complement strand
TCAGCACTGCGATACCGTTGGGTGATGTTTTCATGATCTCTCCATGTGCAAAAGAACCCGCGGGGCGGGCGTTGTTGTTTTACCGATACTTGAATCCACAAGCCTTACGCACAAGGCAGCCGAAACCGTCCATGAATCACGGAAAACTTAATAGTTTCAAATAGGTAAACGGTTTTTGCTGAGAGGGTGATTTGTCGCATACAGCGTTGAGTGGCGGAGCACATCAACTGTGATAAAAACACCACAAAAACGAGTAAATAGTCCATTTCCAGACTCACTGTTTTGTGTGCAAATATTCGGCTGTCTGACTGAGAGTAGCATGGGTCATGAGCCCCATCCATTGCACCCGGATGCCGACCACAGAGCAAAACAAAGGATTAATGCCGCCTCACCCCACGGGCAAAAGCGCCTATAAAAGTTTCATAAATTTTTACTCGCCATTTTCTCTCACATTTGGTTACATTCGCCGAAATAACCACGGAGAACTCCTATGGACCCCAGCTCTAGTAGGCCGGTCACACTGACTGGAATGGCGCCGCCTGGCAGGTAGGACTGACCCTGGTTGATCTCCCCCCGCTCGAACGCCCCGCGCTTTATGCAGTTCCCTTCCGTGTGACCTCCAGACAACCCGGACCGACCTCGGTCAGCGGTTGAACAACCCAATTTATTGCGTTTTCCATAACGCCAGGAATGCCTGTCATTTCGTCTCCAACAACGCCCACGGTTTGTGGCCAGGAGAAGGAAGACGTGTGCTCGCCTGTCCGATGGGAATCGAAAGCGGCTGCCAATTCCACGCTTTGGAGGAACTCACCATGTCCAACTTGAATGCACAATCCGCTGTCCTCGACAGCGCCCATATCGGCGATATCCGCGGTGCCTTCGGCACCATTCGCCATGACGATATCGCCCCACGCAACGGCTGGATGCATCGTCTCAAAACCCTGATGGCCATCCTCGGCCCAGGCCTGATCGTCATGGTCGGCGACAACGACGCCGGCGCCTTCAGCACCTACGGCCAGGCCGGCCAGAACTACGGCACGCTGCTGCTGTGGACCCTGGCGCTGCTGATCCCGGTGCTCTACGTCAACCAGGAAATGGTCCTGCGTCTCGGTGTGGTGACCGGTGTCGGCCATGCCCGCCTGATCCTCGACCGCTTCGGCAAGTTCTGGGGTGCGTTCAGCGCCATCGACCTGTTTATCCTCAACGCCCTGACCATCGTCACCGAGTTCATCGGCATCAGCCTGGGGATGGATTTCCTCGGGGTGCCCAAGGTGGCCGGCGTGTGCCTGGCAGCGGTGTTCATCATGCTGGCGGCGTGCACGGGCAACTTCCGGCGCTTCGAACGGTTCGCCCTGGTCCTGGTCATCGGCAGCCTGCTGCTGGTACCGATCTTCCTGATGATCCATCCGCCCATGACCCAGGTCGCCCATGACTTCTTCATCCCGCAACTGCCGGCGGATGGCAAGCTGTCGGACGTGTTGTTGCTGATCATCGGGATCGTCGGCACCACCGTGGCGCCCTGGCAGTTGTTCTTCCAGCAAAGCTACGTGATCGACAAGCGCATCACCCCACGCTTCATCAAGTACGAACGCGCCGACCTGTGGCTGGGCATCGCCCTGGTGGTGATCGGTGCGGTGGCGATGATTGCCTTTACCGCCCAGGTCTTCGTCGGCAACCCGGAGTTCGGCAACTTCACCGACGCCGGTGCCATCGCCGCCGGCATCGCCAAGTATCACGGGCGTCTGCCAGGCGTGCTGTTCGCGGTCGCACTGATCGACGCCAGTATCATCGGCGCCATGGCCGTGTCACTGTCGACCGCCTACGCCCTGGGCGATGTCCTGAGCCTGAAGCACTCGTTGCACCGCAAACCCGGCGATGCCAAGGGCTTCTACCTGATGTACTGCGGCCTGATCGCCGTCGCCGCGGCCCTGGTGCTGATCCCGGGCGTACCGCTGGGCCTGCTGACCAACGCGGTACAGACCCTGGCCGGCGTCCTGCTGCCCAGCGCCACGGTGTTCCTGCTGCTGCTGTGCAATGACAAGGAAGTCCTGGGCCCTTGGGTGAACAAACGCTTCACCAATGTGGTGACCGCGGTCATCGTCGCTATACTCGTGCTGTTATCCGTAGTCCTGACCTCGGCCGTGGCCTTCCCGGACATGTCCGGTGAAACCATCACCGATATCCTGATGGGTGGCGGTGTCGTGGGCCTGATCATCGCCATTGCGGTGAACGTGTTGCACGCCCGTAAAGCCGTGGACGAAGCCGGCCTGACCGACAAAACAACCACCTTCACCCAGGAAATGATGAACTCTTGGCGCATGCCGCCACTGGGCAAGCTTAAACCCATGGTCCTGTCCCAGCGCAATCGGATCTGGATGGGGGTGCTGCGCGGCTATCTGGTCGTCGCCATGGGCATGGTGATTTTCAAGGTGGTGCAGTTGGCAATAGCGTAAAGGCTGCGCGCTGAACCTGCAGACCGATGAATCGGACCGAGTGGGGTCCTGCCCTGGGCAGGGCACCGCCCGGTCTGTGGATTGATGGAGATCAACAGAAGGTCCTGGAATAAGACCGATGATGAAAGATTCTCCAGGCCGGGTCGTTCCTCCCGGCCTGATTCCCGAACCGTCACTCAATGATGTCATAATGAAACGTGACCATGGGGTCAGGGGAGCGCCAATCAAATGCCTATGAACAACAACAGAACACAATCGGGGTTTACCCTGATCGAACTGATGATCACCGTCGCCATTGTCGCGATCCTTGCCGCCATTGCCCTTCCGGCCTACAACAGCTACGTCACCAAGAGCAACCTCAAGTCCGCCGAGGCGGATCTGGTCGCACTGAGCCTCAACCTGGAAAACTATTACCAGAAACAATTGGTTTACCCGGTCTCGACCGCCAGCGGTGTCACCCAGATCCAATGCGTGCTGTTCGGCAACCCGACGCCCTGCACCAGCCCGACGTCAGGCTGGCAACCCAGCCAGTCCAGTAATTTCAGCTATTCCATCAGCTCCACCGCCACGACCTATACCGTAACGGCCACGGGCACTGGCACCACTGTCAGTGGCTGCATCCTTACCCTGGACCAGGGTAACAACCGCGGCATCTCCTCCTGCAGTCCCTATAGTAGTTGGCTGTAATGCACAGCCGTGGCTTCACCCTGATCGAGATGATGATCACGATTACCCTGTTCGCGCTTTTGCTGGTAGTGGGGGTACCCTTGACCCAGTCGTGGACCAACAGCGCTTATCAACGCGATGCCGCCGGCCTCTTGAGACAAGGGATCAGCCGCGCCAAGTCGATCGCCCTGCGCAACCAGGGCAAGGTGCAGGACACCGCACCCGCCGCCGTGCTGTGCGTCTCCGGCCAGAGCCTCAAGTTATTGGGCCTCACTCCCGGGCAGACCATCGACTGTACCGTGACCACACAAATCCTCTGGAGTACCCCGCTCCCGACCGTCGCCGTGCTTCAGGTCGCCAACGTCAACCTGGCCTGTATCGCCTTCAGCAACCGAGGTTTCGCGGTCAGCAGCGGCTCATGTACCACCGGCACCGTTCAAGTCACGGCAGGCAGCGAGAGCGCAGTCAATGTCCCGCTCATATAGGTCGGTTCCGAAGCCACAACGGGGCGATATCCTGATCGAAGCGCTGTTCGGCATCCTGCTGATGTCGATTATCGGCCTGGGGATCAGCTATGTCGCATCGCGGGCAGCGGTGAGCCAGCGCGACATGAAACTGGAAAATATCGTGGTCAGCCAGATGCGCAGCCTGCTGGAGCAAAACGGCGCGCTGTTGTGCACGACCAACGCCGCCCTGCTCGTCGTCTCCCTCCCCACCCAGACCGCAACCCAACCGATCGTGGCGACCTGCACCACCCCCCTGGCCGTCACCGTCGGCACCAGCGTCCTCACCGGCGGCACGCCGCTGAGTTCGGTGGTGCTGACCACCCGCACCCAGGACACCAGTATGTTTGGCGGCATCATTCGCGTGGGAGACGAGCCATGAGCCGCGGACAACGTGGCTTCACGATGATCAGCATGATGGTCGGCACGGTCATTTCCCTGCTCAGTATCCTGGCCATGCTCTCGCTGTATAAAAACCTGGTCTATAACTCGGTGACATCGATCCAGAGCGCCACCCAGGATGGCCAGGCCGCCTCGGCCCTGTTGACCGCTCAACGTGAGCTGATGAATGGCGGGTTCTGGAGTGGCAGCGCCACCGTGCGCGCCACCTCCGATATCGGTAATAATTTCGTGCTGCTGTCCGGTGCCGCGCTGAGCAATGGCACCCTGACCGGCACCGCCACCGCCCAGACCAATTTCCCGACCCTGACCAGTGCCGCGCCGACCGGTACCACCGGCAACGCGATTGTCTGGTCCTACCAGACCAGCTCCACGGCCACGGCCAGTTGTGCCGGGCTGCTGGCCAGCAACGGCGCCCTGATCAGCATCAATGGCGGAACCAGTTGTACCCAGGCCTCGACGCAATGGGGTACAGCGACCTGGACCAGCACCACGCTGATCGCCACCAACCAGGGCACCGCGCCGTTCTCGGTCGGCTTCGCCACCTGCTGGCCTTACGGCCGTAACACCGACACCACCAATACCGCCTATCGCCTGCAAATCACCCTGAGCGCCAACAACAGCACACTGGACCCCAATAGCACCAATCCGCAGCCCGCCTACGTCCAAAGCAAGGCGACGGCGTGCCTGATCAATTTCGAAAAACCCTCTTCCTGACCGAGCCCTCGATGCCAGCCCGATCGTTTTCCCAGTCGACACGCGCCGCTCAACGCGGCATGGCCGCAACGCTGATGATCCTGTTTGTCGGCATGGCCCTGACCGTGACCGCCCTGGGGATGATGTACGGCATACGCGGCGCCCAGCAGCAGCAATTGGCGGCACACGCCACCGCGCCGGCGGAGTCGCGGGTCTGGAGTGGCGTGGAATGGGTGCGCCTGTACTTGCAGGGGCAGTTGCTGCTGGACAGCACCCTGGCCAATGTCACCCTGGGCAACCTGCCCATCAGCGCCAGCGGGCTCAGTGCACAGATCATTTCCAAAGTCGCCAGCGGTGGCAGCACGCTGGTCACGGCCACCGTCACTGCCACCAACACCCTGGCGACCAGCACCCTGCAAGTGGTCTACCTGCTGACACCGGCCAGCGCCGCGAGCTCGCCTCCCAGCGGCAATCTGCCGCCGGCGTTGCAGTTCAACGGCGACTTCAACTACAGCGGCGGCAGCCTGTCGATCACCAACGGCACGACCCTGGCGAACATCGCCGTGACCGGCGTGCTGACCATTTCCAACGGCTCGACAGCCTATGTCTCCGGATGCGCCAAGGGCGGTATCAACCTCAGTGGCGGCGGTATCGCGAACAACGCGAGCCTCAGCACCGAAGGCACCTTTTCCATGAGTTCCAGCAGCCCGCCGGTCAACCTGACCGTAGCCGCCAAAACCATCAACATCACTCAGTCCGGCGGCAGCTACGCGGCGATCAGCGCCGGGGCTTTCACCGCCAATGTGATCTCGGCCGGATCGACGATCGGCACCGCCCTGGTCGGCGGTCTAAAAAACGCCGACAACTCGATCACCGCCGCCAACACCGGGACCGCCCTGATCACCCTCACCAATGGCACGGTCTACACCCTGGACCTGACCAAGGTCACTCAATCCGGCGGGGTCATCACCACCACCGCCGGCGCGCAGTTGATTTCCGGCACAGGTACCCTGCCCACCAGCATCTCGCTGACCTACAACGCGGTGTACGGCGGCGGCGTCAACTTCCTCACCGGCACCGTGGGCAGCCTCTGGGGCAACACCCTCGCGTTGACCGGCTACAGCGCCACCTACAACCTGCTCAAGGCCAACAGCAACGTCTCGATCCTCACCGCGACGGTGGGTCAGTTCCAGGGCGGCGGCACGTTGAGCGTGACGCAATACAACACGCCGACGTTCACCACCGCCAGCCAGATCACGGGCACCGTGCTCAACCAGAACGGCACGGCCTATACCGGTACCCCACTGGCGAACCTGACGCAGAACGTTGCCACCGCCTCACCCGGCCTGCCCGGCGTACCGTACTGCAACATCACCGCCAGCACGATAGATGTCACCCCCCTGCAAAGCCAAGCCAACTACGTGTTCTACTTTTCCGGGAACACGCCGATGCTGAAGATCCAGAACGTCAACACCGCCGCGGGCACGGCGGTGTCGGTGGGGCCGTACAACCTGGCGACCACCGACATGCGCACCCTGCTGGGGTCCAATTTCCTGACCTGCAACTACGGCAACAACAGTTGCGGCAACAGCGCGACCCCCACCAACGGCTGGACCTTCACCGGTATCCAGGCCCTCCCGCCGGGCGTGCTTTGGTTCCAGGGCAACGTCACCCTCGACGGCGTGCAGAGCCTGAGCCGGCTCACCAATACCGTGCTCACCACCGGTAGCGTCACCCTGACCAGCAACAGCTCGGTGCCCTTGTATTCACCGAACTTCTCCGGTTACTCGAGCCTGTGCACCGGCGCCTTCTACCCGACCAACCTGTGCAACAAAACCGCCACCCCGCCGGGACTGACCACCTGGACCGACTCCTCCAACGTTGTCCACAGCGGCCTGCCCATCGGCAACATCGCCATTGAAGCCAACAGCGGACTGAGCACCAGCGGCTGGACCCTGTACGGCAACGTCATCCTCGGCGGCCTGGTCAGCACCTCGGGGGCCACCACCAATATCAAAGGTGCGCTGTCCACCGGCAACAACGGTACCAGTCCAACCACTATTTCCCAGGGCGGCATCGCCATCGATGTGTCGGCCGTGACCGGTGACCAGACCATCACCAACCCTGGCACGCCCACCACGGGAGGCGGAAGCTCGGCGGTCCCGGCCTCGACGAAAGTGCGCTGGATCCGGGCGTATTGAATGTTCCTCACGCTAAATCTCATAGAACTGGCGCATGCGGAACAAATTTGATCGAGTAAATCCGCGTAACCCAGGTTGTGTCCGAGCCAGATGCTCGGCCAACTGGCTGACCACTGCATCGCCCCACTCGGCCTGTTCCAGCTTACGGCTGATATAAGCCCCCACCTGCCAATAAACTCAATCAGCCGGGTATTCACCGCTTGCACGGCTTGCAAGCCTGGCACTGTTAATCAACGCAAGCACTTCGTCGAAGCGGTCATCTGCCCGAGCATCGGACACGCTGGTCACCACTTTTTCTGGTCGGTTCAAGCACACACTCCATGCGACGCAGCAGACAGGTAGATCGAGATATTTACCTGTCAGACTGATTGCCTGTCACGGGCAATATGTAAACTTGATCTTTCCAGCCATGAACTAGCGGCTCATCGGTTTTCCTGTTCCTGGCCCCGCTAGCTCAACGATTGTTCCCGCCGCCGCCCCCGGACTATAGTGCCGGGCAAGTCCATGGCAGGAGCCTACACAGTGCACTCACGTTTTCCATCACGTCGTTTCCCTCTTCGCGCCCTGGCTCTCAGCCTCGCGTTCACCCTCAGCAACGCACCCGTTGCCTCAGCCGACACCACCCTGCCCGACGCGCCGGAAATCGGCACGGGCTATCGCACCGGCATGCTCACGCAACACGCGGCCCGGCACATGGCCGCGGCGGCTAACCCACTGGCGGCCGAGGCCGGGCGCGAGATCCTGCGCCAGGGCGGCTCCGCCGTGGATGCGGCGATTGCCATGCAAGCCGTCCTGACCCTGGTGGAACCGCAAGCCACCGGCATCGGCGGCGGTGCCTTCATCATGGTCTGGGACGGCAAAAAGGTGCATGCCTACGACGGCCGTGAAACCGCACCGGCAGGCGCGACAGAGAAACTTTTCCTCAAACCTGACGGCACCCCGATGGCCTTCACCCAGGCCCAGATCGGCGGACGCTCGGTCGGTACGCCAGGGGTGATGCGCGCCCTCGAACTGGCCCATCGCACCCAGGGCCGCCTGCCCTGGGCGAAGCTCTTCGAGCCGGCCATCCGCCTGGCCGAACAAGGCTTCCCGATTTCGCCACGCCTGCACAAGCAGATCGTCGCCAGTCCGTTCCTGCCCCACTCGCCCGCCATGGCCGCCTACTTCCTCAATGCCGACGGCAGCCCGAAAGCGGTCGGTACGACGCTGAAGAATCCGAAGCTGGCCGCCGTGCTCAAGCGCATCGCCAACGAAGGCACGGACGCACTCTACAAGGGCGTCATCGCCGAGGAGATCGTCGCCGCGGTCAATGGCAGCGCCAACCCCGGAACGCTTTCGCTGGCCGACCTGCAAGGCTATCAGGCCAAGGAGCGCACACCGCTGTGCTCCGACTACAAGCAATGGCAGCTCTGCGGCATGCCACCCCCGTCCTCCGGCGGCATCGCCATCGCGCAGATCTTCGGCACCTTGCAGGCCCTGGAAGCGCAGGACAAACGCCAGGCGCTGTCAGCCCTCGGCCCGGTGAAAAGCTCAAGCCCCGCTGGTCTCGAGCCGCGCCCACAGGCCGTGCACCTGATCGCCGAAGCCGACCGCCTGGCCTATGCCGATCGGGGCCTGTATGTCGCCGACAGCGATTTCATCCCGGTCCCGGTCGCCGGGCTGATCGACCCCGGCTACCTCGCCCGCCGCGCCCGCCTGATCGGCGAACGCAGCCTGGGCCAGGCCGAACCCGGCGTCCCGGCCGGTATCCAGGTAGCCCTGGCGCCGGACCGCTCGCCGATGCGCATTTCCACCTCGCAGATCGTCGCCGTGGACGACCAGGGCGGTGCCGTGTCGATGACCACCACGGTGGAAAGCTCGTTCGGTTCGCACCTGATGGTCGAGGGTTTTATCCTCAACAACCAGTTGACCGACTTCTCCTTCATCCCGAGCGAAAACGGCAAGCCGGTGGCCAACCGTGTCGAGCCGGGCAAGCGTCCACGCTCGTCCATGGCGCCGACTCTGGTGTTCAATCGGGCGAACGGGGAATTCCTCGGCACCGTCGGCTCGCCCGGCGGCTCGCAGATCATCGAGTACGTCTCCAAGACCCTGGTCGGTTTGCTCGACTGGAAACTCGATCCGCAGTCAGCCATCAACCTGCCCAACTTCGGTAGCCGCAATGGCCCCACCGAACTGGAGCAAGGCCTGTTCTCGGCGCAGCTGGTAAAGGCGTTGCAGGACAAGGGCCATGCCGTCAACGAACTGGACATGACCAGCGGCACCCAGGCGATCATGCGGGTGCGTGATGCCAAAGGGCAGTCGTCATGGGCTGGCGGCGCCGACCCTCGGCGCGAAGGCGAGGCCTTGGGCGACTGAAACGTCTTGGCACACTCTGGGGCGACAGCTCTTCACAATATGTTGAGAAATCGCCCCGTATACTTCGGCCGTCCACAGATTGCCCCGCGACCCGCGTCCTCTCTTTCGGTATCACTATGCGAATGACACGCCCTTTCCTGCTCCTGCTCTTGATGAGCGGCCTATTGTTCTTTTTCGGACTGGGTAACCACGAGTTGCAAGGCTCCACCGAATCCCGGGTAGCCGGGATCGCAATGGAAATGCACCTGACCCAGGATTGGGTCACACCCCACCTGCTGGGCGAGCCCTTCCTGGAAAAACCACCGCTGAGCCTCTGGCTCGACGCCAGCGCCATACAACTGTTTGGCGGCACTCCCCTGGCCGTGCGCCTGGCCTCGGCCTTCGCCGGCCTGTTCACGGTGCTCGCGCTGTTTGCGTTCCTGCGCAAGATCGGTCGCCCGACCGTGCTGGCCTGGACCGCCGCCGCGATGCTCGCGACCATGGCCAGTTACCTGGGCAACGCGCGTCAGGTCGGCGAAGACGCACTGCTCAGCCTCGGAGTGACCCTGGCCCTGCTGGCTTTCTTCCGGGCCACCGAGCAAGCGGCGCAAGGCAACAGGACCCGCGGCGCCTGGTGCGTCTTCGTCCTCGGCATCGCGATCTCGACCCTGAGCAAGGGGGTACTGGGCCTGGCCTTGCCGGGCGTCGTGATTTTCGTCTACCTGGTGAGCCAAAGCCTGATCGACAGACGCTTCACCCTCGGCAACTGGCTGCGCCCGGCACTGTTCACCACGCTAGGGCTGATCCCTCTGCTGATCTGGCTGGCCCTGCTCTACCAGCGCGGCGGCCTGCAGGCCATCGGTGAAGTGCTGTGGGCCAACAGCGTCGGCCGCTTCAGCGGCTCTTTCACCTCCGCCGGACACTACGAGCCGTTCCACTACTACCTGGCCAAGCTGCCGGAAGCCTTCCTGCCCTGGAACCTGCTGGTGTACCTGGGCCTGTGGACGCTGCGCAAGCGCCTGGTGGCCAACCGTCACCTGCTGTTTGCTACCGTCTGGATCCTCGCCCAGTTCACGATGCTGACCCTGGCCTCCAGCAAGCGCATGGTCTACCTGATGTCCATGGCCCCGGCCGCCGCCATCATCGCCGCCGAATACGCGGTGGTGATCCTCGAGTGGTTGCGTCGGCGCTCGGCCACCTCGCCCTTCAGCGCCAAGCTGGTGAAACATCGCCGCCCCCTGGCAGTGGGGTTGATGGGGTTGGTGGTCTGCGCCTACCTGGTGCTGGCGACGCTGGAATCGCGCATCGACCTCAAGAGCTCCTTCAAACCGCTGACCGACCAGATCATCGAGTTGCAGGCCCATGGCAAGCAGGTCGCGCTGTTCCAACCGGAAGAGCGACTGGCCTCCACCGTGTTCTATACCCGGCGCCAGCAGCAGGTACTGATGACCGAAGCCGAGTTGACGGCCTTCCTCGCCGCCTCGCCGGACAACGTGGTCATCGTCGACCAGAACCTGAAAATTCCGACACCTCCAGCGCCGATCAAGGTCCTGAGCAGCATCACCATCGGTGGCAAGCGTCTGTATCATTTCTACGGGCAGTAAGTTGCCCCGCACTGCCCAACCATAAAGAGCCGGCGCCTTCGAAGCGCCGGTTTTTTTGCCTGAAAAATCGGTTTCGCAAACAAATAACACTATCCTCGGTACTGAGTTACCCAGAAACATGCTGCAAGACAAAAATCTTTCAGCTATTTGTGTTAGCGCCGATACAGGCTCTACCAACAAATTCAGCTGGCTCCAAAAACAACACCTTCCAGCCACCCGATAGCACGCAACACAACGTTCCTGGAGGAATTCGATGAATAGCTGGTTCGGCAATATCAGCGTCAACCTGAAACTTGGCCTGGGTTTCGGCTTGGTGCTGCTCCTGACCACCATCCTGGCCCTGACCGGCTGGAACAGCCTGGGTGGGCTGATCGACCGCAGCAACTGGATGAGTGACATCACCCAGCTCAACGCCTCGCTGACCAAACTGCGCGTGGCGCGCCTGCAATACATGCTGACCAACGGCGACGAAACTGCCGCCCAGAACGTCCAGGTCAACCTGCAAGCGTTCATCGATCAACAGCAGAAGCTGATCGGCAGTTTCAAGAGCCCGGAAAACCTCAAGCTGCTCAAGGAGCAGGCTGACCTCATCACGCAATACCAGCAATCACTGAACAAGATGCGCGATGCCTATCGCACCGGTAACGGCGCACGCCAGACCATGAGCGACAACGCCGATACCGTCAGCAAGCTGATCACCACCATCAACGACCAGGTGCTGCACATGCAGCCCGGCGAGGAAGGCCGCTTCGAACGCTTCCAGGCCATCACCCGGGCCAAGGAACAGTTCCAGCTGACCCGCTATGAAGTGCGTGGCTATGCCGCCAACAGCAACCCGGACACCGAGCAGAAAGCCTTCAATCAGTTGAGTGAAGCGATCAACGGCCTCAAGGCCCTGGAGCAAGCCTTCAGCAGCGCCGAACAGGGCTCCGTGACCCAGCTCGAGACGGCCCTGGGCAACTACCGCACCGCCTTGCAGGCCTACAAGTCCGCCAACGCCGCCGCCGTGCAGGCGCGCAAGGAAATGACCGACCAGGGCACCGACATCGTCACCCGCAGCGAAGCGCTGTATCAGATCCAGCTGGACCGTCGTGACAGCGAAAGCGCCCAGGCCCGCAGCTTCCAACTGGGCAGTACGCTGCTGGCATTGCTGGTCGGGATTCTCGCCGCCGTCGTCATCACCCGGCAGATCACCCGCCCGATCCACGAGACCCTCGGTGTGGTCGAGCGCATTGCCGCCGGCGACCTGACCCACAACCTGGTAGTCACCCGCCGTGACGAATTGGGCGTGTTGCAACAAGGCATCCAGCGCATGGGCAGCACCCTGCGCGACTTGATCAGCGGTATCCGCGATGGCGTCACCCAGATCGCCAGCGCCGCCGAGGAACTCTCGGCGGTCACCGAACAGACCAGCGCCGGGGTCAACAGCCAGAAGATCGAAACCGACCAGGTCGCCACCGCCATGCACGAAATGACCGCCACCGTTCAGGAGGTCGCGCGCAATGCCGAACAGGCCTCCCAGGCCGCCGCCGCAGCGGACGGTGAAGCCCGTGAAGGTGACAAGGTGGTCGGCGAGGCCATTGCCCAGATCGAACGCCTGGCCACCGAAGTGGTGCGCTCGACCGAAGCCATGACCGTGTTGCAGAAGGAAAGCGACAAGATCGGTGCCGTCATGGACGTGATCAAGGCCGTGGCCGAACAGACCAACCTGCTGGCACTCAACGCCGCCATCGAGGCGGCGCGGGCTGGTGAAGCCGGTCGCGGGTTTGCCGTGGTGGCCGATGAAGTGCGCGGCCTGGCCCAGCGCACCCAGAAGTCCACCGAGGAGATCGAGGGCCTGGTCGCGGCCTTGCAGAACGGCACCCAGCAAGTGGCGAATGTGATGAACAACAGCCGCACCCTGACCGACAGCAGCGTCGCCTTGACCCGCAAGGCCGGCACCTCACTGGAAAACATCACCCGCACGGTGTCGAACATCCAGTCGATGAACCAGCAGATCGCTGCGGCAGCCGAGCAGCAGAGCGCGGTGGCCGAAGAAATCAGTCGCAGCATCGTCAATGTCCGTGACGTGTCCGAACAGACCGCCGCCGCCAGCGACGAAACCGCGGCGTCCAGCGTCGAACTGGCCCGGTTGGGTAATCAGTTGCAGATGATGGTCAGCCACTTCCGAGTCTGATACCCCGTCTCGTCGAGGCCCACAGAAGGGAATCTGTGGAGCCTGCAAGGGCGAAAAAAACAGCCCCCCCTCGGACATCCAACCGGCTTCAAAGACCTCTTCGCGGCAATCCGGCAGGCTCCGCGCCTAACTGCGATCGAATTCAACCTGAATGGACGTCCTCAGACGCAAATCGCATTGGTAAACACCAACCGATTGCCGAACGGATCATGGAGAGTCATGTCCAGACTGCCCCAGGGCATGGCCTGAATCTCTGGCGGTACCTCGCCGCCGGCGCTGTCCAGCAACTGCGCCCGGAACGCTTCCAGCTCGTCGGTTTCGATGCGCAGCGCCGCCCCCGGCTTCGCGTCGCCCTTGTGCTCGCTCAGATGCAGCACGCAGTCGCCCCGGGACACTTGCAGGTACAACGGAAACCCGGGCTCGAAACGGTGCTGCCAATCGACGAAGAACCCGAGGAAGTCGATGTAGAACGCCAACGCCTTGCCCTCGTCATCGATATGCAGGACGGGAGTGGTTTTACCGAAGCTCATGACGGGTCTTCCTGGCTACCTGGATCAAAGCGCTTCGGCCTCGAAAGCAGATTCTTTAATAGCCAGATGCCACCAGTGCAAAAAGCGCGAAGTGGCTCGCAAAAACCGCGTCGCAAAGCCTCCGGGCGCGCAGGCAAGCGGGCAGATCGCAGCGCCTGGTCGGGCTGATCGCCACCCTGACCCGGGAGCGATCAACCCACGGTTGCGTTACACCATCTCGTTGAGAATCCACTCGGTGACCGAGGTGCGCTTGGGCTTCCAGCCCAGCAGTTCGCGGGCTTTCTTGCCACGCACCCGGCTGTTGGAACCCAGGCCATAGTTGGCCATTTCATAGCCCCACTCAGCCTCGGCATCAGCCAGCGGCCAGTCCTGCGGTTCGCCCAGGTTCAGGGCCCGGGCCATCGCGGTGGTCATCTCGATAAACGCGGCCTCACCGCTTTCCACGAAATAGAAGGCGCCCGCCGGGGTATTGGTCAGCGCCAGCAGATACAGCGCCACCACGTCATCGATATGCACGTTGGACCAGATGTTCCGGCCCGTGCCCACATGGCGCACCACACCACTCTTGCGTGCCTGTTTGAGCAGTCGCGGCAACTGCACGCTGTCGCGGTTCACGCCCTGGCTATGGCCGTAGATCAGCGTGTTGCAGAGCACCGCCGAGCGTACGCCGAAGGCCGCCGCGCCCAGGACCAGGTTGTCGATGGCTACGCGCGCAGCCTTGTCGACAGTCGGTTCGGGCAGTTGGTCTTCGTAGTAGATACGGTCGCTGGCCAGGCCGCCGGAGGCGTCGCCGACGATGCTCGAACCGCTGGTGTGCAGGAACACCTTGTCGGAACCACGCAGAGCACCGAGCAAGGCTTCGACCGCCCCCCGATGGTCGCTGCTGGCGGCGTTGATCACCGCGTCGGCCTGGCGTGCCTGTTCGGCCAGCAGCAGGCTGTCATCCAGGGTGCCGATGACCGGGGCAATGCCCAGGCGGCGCATTTCTTCGGCCTGTTCGGCGCTGCGCACAAGGCCTGTGACCTGATGGCCGGCCTTGACCAGGCCAGTGGCGATGGAACCGCCGATAAAGCCGGCGGCGCCGGTAATGAAAACATTCATGGAGAAACTCCGTGCGTGGGTAAGTGATGGATTCAGTATCAAAGACTTATCCGTGCCGAATAAGCCCGTGGGACCCAATTCACTCTTGCGCAGGAGTCACGAATTATCTGAACGCTGGCCGCGCCATACCGACGCCTACACGGCATAACCCGCCAGCTTGTCCTGGATAAAGTCGAGGAAGCACTGGATCCGCAACGCCAATTGCGAGTTGCGGTAGTACACCGCGTGAATCGGCTGGCGATAGCCGCTGTTGGCCTCGGGCAGAATCACCTGCAGGCGCCCGGCCTGGATATCCTGGTGGGTCATGAAATGCGACAGGCAGACAATGCCCTGCCCTTCCAGCGCCAGCTGACGCAAGGTCTCGCCGCTGGAGGCGCTGATGCCCGGCTGGATCTGCCAGCGATCACCCTGGGCATGCCGCAAGGGCCAGTGATTCAGGCTTTCGGTCTGGGTAAACCCGAGCAACGTGTGCCCGGACAACTCGTTGACGCTGGCCGGTACCCCATGCGCTTCCAGGTACGCGGGGCTGGCGAGGATATTCAGCGGACTGCTGCCCAGGGAACGCGCGTGCAGGGTCGAATCCGCCAGGTTACCGATACGAATGGCGATATCGGTACTTTGCTCCAGCAAGTCGATAATCAGGTCATTGCTGTTGAGCTCCAGCTGGATATCCGGATACAGGCGGCGAAACTCCGCGATATGGGGCACCACCGCATGCAGCATGAAAGGCGAAGCGGCATTGATTCGCAGGCGCCCGGCCGGCGTCTGCTGACGCGAGGACAGGCGTTCCTCCAACTCATCCATCTGTTCAAGGATCTGCTTGGCCCGCTCGAAGAAGAACTTGCCTTCCTCGGTCAGGTCCATGCGCCGCGTGGTGCGGTTGATCAAGGTGGTTTCCAACTTGGCCTCGAGCCGCGACAGACTTCGGCTGACCGCCGAGGGTGTCTGGCCGACCTGTTCGGCAGCGGCGGAAATCGAACCGCACTCGATTACACACACGAAGATCTGCAATTCATCGGATCTGGCTTTCACCTGTGTCCCTCATGGAAAACTCGCTCGACAATCGCCTTATTCAGCGGTCACTTTATTTTGTCTGAAATGTATTAATTCAAACACAATTATTACTTGGGCACTGCTTGACTCCAGGCACTCTTCGCCCTAACCCATTTATCGCATTTAAATGCCCATTGACGCCAATATCCCGACATAAGCCGACCTATTCCTCGGCACTCTGTTCTTCAAGACGGACTGTTTTACGCCCAGGGATAATTCCTTATTTCGGAAATCTCAATTATCAATTATTCTCAGCCACACCAAGAATTTCACTACAGAAATCGGACTGAACTCCCCCTCAAATCAGAGAAAAGTCCTACTCATTATGCCCGCAACAAAGACGGAGCTGTCTGACCGACCTTTGGGTGCGAGGTGATGCACATAAAGCAGTGCTTTAAGGATGCTTGTATTAATGTGTAACGGACTTGCCAATGTCGCTTGATTTCGCAATTGATGTCCAAGACCTGAGCAAGTGCTACCAGATCTACGACACGCCCCAAGATCGCCTGCTGCAAATGCTGCTGCGCAACCGCAAGCGATTCTATCGTGAGTTCTGGGCGCTCAAAGCCCTGTCCCTGCAAGTTCGCCGAGGCGAAACCGTCGGTATCATCGGCCGTAATGGCAGCGGAAAATCCACGCTCTTGCAGTTGCTCTGCGGGACCCTGACGCCCACCCAGGGCACCCTCCAGGTTCAGGGCCGGATTGCCGCCCTGCTGGAGCTGGGCTCCGGCTTCAATCCGGAATTCAGCGGCCGCGAGAACGTCTACCTGAACGGTGCGGTCCTGGGTCTGACGCCGGCGCAGATCGACGCCCGTTTCGACGAGATCCAGGCCTTCGCCAACATTGGCGACTTTATCGAGCAACCGACCAAAACCTACTCCAGCGGCATGCTGGTGCGGTTGGCCTTTGCGGTCTCGGTGTGCGTGGAACCGGACATCCTGATCGTCGACGAGGCACTTTCGGTGGGCGATGCGGCCTTCCAGTTCAAGTGCCTGAACCGCCTGGAAACCCTGACAAAAAATGGCACCACGCTGCTGTTCGTGTCCCACGACATGAACCTGGTCAAACGCTTTTGCAATCGGGTGATCTACCTGAACCAGGGCCAACTGGTTGCCAGCGGCGCGCCCGAGGACATGGCCGAGTTGTACCTGCTCGACATGCGCGATGAGCAGCGACGCTGGGCCTCCGGAGGCGATATTGCGGTCACGCGCAAGTCATTCCTCGACACCCGGGACGGTATCGCCTTCGGTACCTCGGAAGGGCATATCAGCAGCGCCGTGTTCACCAACACGCAAGCTCTGAGCTCCGCCTACCTGTATGGCGAAAACGTCGAAATCCATGTCCAGGCACGGATCCAGGCATCCATTCGCCAACCCTCGGTCAGTTTTACGATTCAAGAAGCTCATCTGCTGGTCATCGGCGGCGCCAACCTGGCGCTGGTGGTAGAGCCGGAGGAAGACGGCTGGCAGCGTGCTTCAATCACCGTCACCTTCAAGGCCAGGCTGGCGGCGGGTCGTTATCACGTCACCCTCAAACTCATGGATGGGCTGATCGAACACACCGCCCAACTGATCGAAAAACAAGTGGCGCCGCTCTCTTTCGAGATGTTGCCCAACGCCGAAAACTTTCTCGGGGCGGTCGACCTCGGCTTGCACGCCGTCGACACCTCCACCCGGAAAAATCCTCTATTCAGTAACGGAACCGCGCCATGCAAATGACTGGACGCACCTGGCACATCGGCATCTTCGGCACCTTCGATGTCGAGAACTATGGTGACCTGCTGTTCCCAATCCTCGCCGAAGCCGAATTAAGCAAACGCCTTGGCGCGGTTCAACTGCATCGTTTTTCCTACAATGCAAAAAGCCCAGCCGAGTGGCCCTACGCCGTGACGTCGGTCAGCGACTTGCCGGAGCTGGCCGAACAACTCGACGGCGTTCTGATCGGCGGCGGTTTCATCATCCGTTTCGACAAAGTCGTCGCCCATGGCTACTTCCCCCCCACCGCAGATATCCATCACCCCACGGGTTATTGGTTATCGCCGGCGCTGATTGCCCAGCAGCACGGCGTCCCGGTGATCTGGAACGCCCCGGGCATGCATTGCAATGATATTCCCGAGTGGAGCACGCCCCTGCTCAAGCTCGCGCTGGAGCACAGCCAATGCGTGCGGGTCAGGGATGAGCCGACCCGCGAAAGCCTCGGCGCGCTCAGCCCGAACACCGACATCCAGGTGCTGCCCGATACCGCCTTCAACCTGCCCAACCTGATCGACGAACAATACCCCAGCGCGGCCTTTGCCAAACTGCGCCAGACGTTCGGACTGGATGTGCCCTATATCGTCATCCAGTCGATTCATGTGGTTGAGCCGTTTTTGCAACTGTTCGAGCAACACCCGGAGGCGTTGGCCGGCTACCGCCTGTTGGTCATGCCGATCGGTCCGGTACTGGGCGACCATCACATGGTGGTGACCGCGCGCATACCCGACGCCATCACCCTGCCGTTCTGGCCGGAGCCCTTACTGCTGGCGGAGATCCTCGGCAACGCCCAGGCGGTCATCGGTCACAGTTATCACCTGTCCATCAGTGCCCTGGTCTTTGGCGTGCCGGTGTTTTCCACGGCAGACCTGAGCACCGGCAAGTACACCGCGCTGGCCGAGATGGGGCAGATGCATGCCCTGCCGAAAGCGGAAGAACTGACGGTGCAATGGTTCACTTCACGCATCGGCAAAAAGCCGCCGTCCGCGTCGTTGAGCGCAGCCAAGGTCGAGCTGGGCGCCTATTGGGACCAGGTCGCAAAGATCATCGTCCAAGGGAAGACCTCGGCTCACCGCACCCTCAACCGCTTCTGGCAACACCTGCCGACCTTGCTGGAAAACGGCGTAAACCGTCCCTTGGCGCAAGCGCAACCGTCCCCCCCGACGCTCGACTATCTGAATATCGAGCTCAACGCCCGGCAGCAACAGATCTTCCAGCTGAACGAACAACTGACCACACTGCGAAACTCCAACAGCTTCAAACTCACGGCGCCTTTGCGCTCACTGGGGCGTGGTTTCAGAAAATTGAGAGGGCGATAAATGCAACCCATCCTGAACCTGTCGGCGCTCAAACACGGCGCACTCAAGAGCGACCCGTATGCCTGGGCCGAAATCAGCAACCTGTATTCGGCGCAAGACGCCGCCGCCCTGGCCGCGACCTATCCCCACGATCACTTCAAGACCGTGACGGGCTATGGCGGCGAAAAGAATTATGACTACGAGGCCCGCGCGCTGCTGCCCATGGGTAGCGAGGCGATTGCCTACGAATCGGCACTGAGCGATGTCTGGCGCCGACTGGCCCGGGATCTGTGCAGCGCGGCCTATCGCGAGGCCCTCAGCGCCCTGACCGACCAGGACCTGCGACAGGCACCGATGGAAGTGAACGTTTTCCACTACGGCCCGGGGGCCAGCCTGGGCGCCCATCCGGACCTGCCGGACAAACGGGTCACCCATATTCTCTATTTCAACGAGTCCTGGGACCGGGCCCATGGCGGCTGCCTGAACATCCTGCGCAGCAAGGACCCCGCCGACCTGGCCGCACTGGTCGAGCCGCTGGTGGGCAACTCTGCCGTGCTGGTGCGTTCGAGCAACTCCTGGCACGCCGTCTCTCCCGTCGTCCCGGACCAGAGAATCTCACGCCGCAGCATGACGGTTACCTTCTACCAGCCAGGCTCCGAAAGCTCGATGTGGCCGCCTGGCGATACCACACCGCTGCACAGCTATCCTCGGGACTGATTGCAACAAGACCGGGGTTGGAGCCCTCCACCCCCGGTGACTTCAAGCCATCAACCGCCGATCAGCAGATGCCCACCCAGCAGGCCCAGGCCGATAAAGAACACCCGCTTGAACAGCGTGGCGCTGACCCGTTGGCGCAGCCATTGCCCGAACAGCATGCCGAGGATCGCGGGGAGCAACACCAGCAATGAGGCGCCCAGGGCGCCCTCTCCCAGCGCCCCGCGCCAGAACAGGCCGAGGGCCAGCGCCAGGGTCGAGATGGTGAACGACAGGCCCAGCGCCTGCACCAGCTCATCCCTGTTCAACCCCAGCGCTTGCAGGTACGGCACGGCGGGAATCACGAACACACCGGTGGCCGAGGTGATGAGACCCGTGACCAGCCCACAGACCGGGCCCAACCAGCGCTCCGTTCGGGTACCGACCCGCAGCGCCGGTAGGAACAAGCCACTCAAGGCATACAGCAGCAAGGCCGCGCCCAACGCCCGCACCATCCCATGACCGCCGTCCATCCCGCCCAACCATCCCGTGCCGGCAGCGGTACCCAGGAAGATCGCCAGCAACATCGGCCACAACCGCCGGAGCAGGGTCGACAGGTGTCCGCCGGTCGCCAGTTGCCAGACATTGGTCAGGGTCGCGGGAATGATCAACAGCGCCGCAGCCTGCGTCGGTGCCATAGCCAGGCCGAGCAGGCCCATGGCAACCGTCGGCAGCCCGAGGCCGATCACCCCCTTGATCATGCCCGCCAGCAGAAAGGTGCCCAGCACCAGCAGGGAAAGGGCCAGGCCCAGGCTTTGGTAAAACTCGAGGAATGTATTCATGCCGACAGACTGGACCCGAGCAACGGATTTGAAAATCTGCCATGCCTTGAGCTAGCCTCTTGCAAAGAGAGAGGCTGAGCATGCACTTCGACCTGATCGACCTTCGGCTGTACCTGAATATCCTCGACGCCGGCAATATCACCGCCGGGGCGGCGCGCAGCCATCTGTCGCTACCGGCCGCCAGTGCCAGGATACGAGCCCTGGAAACCTCCCTCGGCATGCCATTCTTCCAGCGTGGCCACCGTGGCGTCACCCCCACGCCCGCCGGCAAGGCCCTGGCCCAGCATGCCCGGCTGATGCTGCAACAGGCCGAACGCCTGCGCCAGGACCTGGCCGAATACGCCCGAGGTGTAAAAGGCCAGGTCCGCCTGCTGGGCAACAGCGCCGCGATCAGTGAATACCTGCCGGAACGGCTCGCGGACTTTCTGTGCCGTCACCCGCATATCGACCTCGACCTGCAGGAGTTGCCCAGCCTGCGCATTGTCCACGCCATCAGCCAGGGCGCGGCGGAGCTCGGCATCGTCTCCGACGCGGTGGATACCCGGGACCTGCAGACCCGAGCCTTTTGCGACGATCCGCTGGTGGTGGCGATTCCCCTGGGTCACGCCTTGGCGGAACAACCGCACCTGCGCTTCAGCGATACCCTGCACCACGAACAGGTCGGCCTGCCCGCCGGCAGCGCCCTCGCCGCCTACCTGGAAGAGCAGGCCTTGCACCTGGGGATGCGCCTGCAACTGCGGGTGCGCGCCGACGGTTTTGACGGGGTGTTGCGCATGGTCGCGCGCGGTGCGGGTCCCGGCATCGTGCCCCAGGCAACCCTGGATCGTTGGCCCGGCGCCACGGCCTTTGTCAGCCGTCCGCTGCCCGAACCCTGGGCCCGGCGCAAGCTGCTGCTGTGCGCCCGCTCATTCGAACAGTTGCCGGGTTACGCCCGCGCCTTGCTCGACGCTTTATGCGCTCATGGGCAGGTCGATGTCGAACCTGGACAACTGCCCGGTGTCGGCGACCGCTAGGGTGCAGGCTTCCTCAAGAACCTGCGCCCGGAGCCCAGCATGTCCAATCCACCGATCACCGTTCTGCGCGACACCCACCCGTTGCCGGTCCTCGATGCCTGCAAATGGGAAAAACTGGCGGGCGACCCGCACACCGTCAACCTCAACGCCTACACCAGCGAAGACGGCAGCAAGATCATGGGCACCTGGATCTGCACCCCGGGCAAATGGCGGGTCGAATACGTGAAGTGGGAGTACTGCCACTTCCAGGAAGGCTACTGCATCATCACTCCGGACGGCCTGGCGCCGATCCACCTGCGTGCCGGCGATATCTTCGTGATCGAGCCCGGGATGAAAGGCACCTGGGAAGTGGTGGAAACCGTGCGCAAGTACTTCGTCTTCGCCTGATTCCGCTCAGCCGGAACAGACCGCGGGTGAAACGACGGACAACCCTGTCCGTCGTTTCACCCAGTCCCTCTAGACTGTTTCGCCGAGCGCTGAAACAGCCGTCCCCCGGCGATTGGCCGCCACATAGATCAGCGCCCCGCTGCCGGCACCGATCAGCCAGCCCCAGTCACCGACATTGAAAATCAAGCCGAATGCGCCCAGCAGCGCCAGGCCGATCGACAGGCTTCCCGAAACGATCAGCGCGAACAAGGCCTTGCTGTTCCAACCGCCCTCGAAATACAGCGAGCCGGCAGGCGACAGTGTGTACAGGTCCTCCAGCTTGATGACCTGGCGCTTCACCCGATAGTAGTCGGCGACCATGATGCCGAACATCGGCCCCAGCACGGCACCGAAGATACTGACGAATACCGTGATCGCCTGGGGGCTCGAGACGAACAACCAGGGGCAGACCAGCACCGACAGGATCGAGGTGATCAAGCCGCCCAGCCTGAAGTTGATTTTCTGCGGTGCCAGGTTGGCGATGTCATAGGCGGGCGAGACGAAGTTCGCCACGATATTGATGCCCATGGTGGCGACGATGAAAGTGAGCGCGCCGATGATCGAGACCAGTGGGTTATTGATTTTCTCGACAATCAGCACCGGGTCCATGATCGCCTCGCCGAAGACCTTCATCGAACCGCCCGTGACAATCACCGTGATGATCGCAAAGACGACGAAGTTCACCGGCAGCCCCCAGAAGTTGCCTTTTTTCATCACCGCTTCGCTCTTGGCGAAACGTGAAAAGTCACCGAAGTTCAGCAGCAGCGCGGCGAAGTAGGCAACGATCAGCATCGCGGCGCTGGCCATCAGGCCGACCGACTCCAGGCCTGTGAAATGCTTGTCGGAGAACTGCATCGAAAAGCTGTCCAGGCCGGTCTTCGAGATCATCCAGCCGGCCAGCGCGAACATGACCACATAGACCACCGGACCGCAGAAATCGATAAATTTGCGGATCGTCTCCATCCCGGCCAGGAAGATCACCAGCTGGAAGAACCACATGAAGGCGAAACTGATCCAGCCCAGCGTGGACAGCCCCAGCAGGCTGTTGTGGGTGAACTCCGCCGCCGAGGGCAGCACCGCGATCACCAGCACCTGCACCGCCTTGGAGGCGAAATAGGTCTGCACCCCATACCAGACGATGCCGACGATCCCCCGCACGACCGCGGCGAGATTGGCGCCGCGAACGCCGAAAGACATGCGCGCGACCACCGGAAAGGGGATGCCGTACTTTTGCGACGGCCTGCCGATCAGGTTCATCAGAAAGTACACGATCGAGATCCCGACGATCATCGAGAGCAGCACCTGCCAGCCCGTCAGCCCGAGAAAGAACAGGCTGGCGGCAAAGGTATAACCACCGACCGAGTGAACGTCGGACATCCACATCGAGAACAGGCTGAACGTCCCCCAGGTTCGCCCCTCCGGCGGCGTGGGGGCGAGGTCCTGGTTGTAGAGCTGGGCGTGTGCGCCGGTGATGACGACCACCGGGACCTGAGTTGGATCGATAGACATTGGGGTGACTCCCATGATTTTGCGCATTCTGATTGGCGTTATTTTGAATACATGTACGTGCAAGATTGGCCACAACCGCAAGCCTGATAAACACGCATCAGCAAAATACGCGCCAGAAAAACCATGAGCTGTCTGATGGACGCTCGCAGATCGGGTCTTGAAGGGGCTTTGCCGATTGGAGACTTTTCGATTGGTGCGACTGAACGCTCTAAAATGGATACATCCAATAACTAAAATTGTTCATTGGAGTGCTCGCCCAGCGTAGACGTTTATTTTGTAAGCGAGGACCTTCCGGCCTCTTTTGAGGTTCGAAATACCGCTGAAGATCATCAGGGGTCACCGCTTGATAGCGCCAAGGCGCGAGACCGGTGCAGCCGTTGCGCCAATCTGGTGCCCATAGGCCCCCGTTTCCGGCACCGGGCCGCTCCCCCGGCCAGAAAGCTATCGCCCTGATTAAGTAATTCAATCAGCGCCCCCTGCGAGCAGTAACATTACTGTGCCAGTATCGTCACATTCGGAAAGACCCCATCCCGTTTCCAGCCCCCTCCCTAACCGAGCCTATCCAGGAGCCGTTCGTCATGCTGTTGAGGAACCTCAAGATCCCTGTTCGTTCTGCCCTGAGCTTCGCTGTCATCACCCTGTTGCTGGTGATCCTCGGGTTGTTCTCACTGTCGAACATGAAGTCGATTCGTGGCCTGGCCGCGCAACTGGAAGAGCACTCCATGTCGGGCGTTATCGCCGCCGACCGGGTCAATGCCACGGGCCTGAAGCTGCTGCTGGAAAGCCGTCGGCTGATCGCCCAGACCAACTCCCCGAACCATGACGGCACCGTGCAGAACATCCGCAGCCTGCGCGCCGACCTGCTCGCTCAACTGCAGAGCTACAGCGCCTACATCAGCAGCGACCAGGAACGCCAACTGTTCACGGTGGTCAGCGACGGCATCCAGCGCCTGACGCGCCTGGCCGACAGTTGCATCGACTTCAGCCAGAAAGGCCAGTACGCCGAAGCCGCCGCCCTGCTCGACGATCAGATCCCCCTGAACAAACAGATGCAGCAAGCGATCGACCAGTTGGTGCAGCTGAATATCGACGGTGCCAGGCAGTCCGGCCGGGACTCCGACCAGACCTACCACAACAGCTTCAACGTCATCGTCGCGTTGATCATCGTCGCCGCCCTCGCCACCCTGGCCCTGGCCTTCCTCTTCACCCGCAGCATCGTCGAACCGCTGAAATACGCGCTGACGATCAACGACACCATCGCCCGTGGCGACCTGCGCAGCGAGATCGTGATCGAGGGCCAGGACGAGTTCTCGACCCTGTTGAAATCGGCCAAAACCATGCAGGACAACCTGCGCGAAACCATCCGCCTGATCGGTGACTCGTCCACGCAACTGGCCTCGGCTGCCGAACAGATGAGCAGCGTCACCGGCGAATCCAGTCGCGGCCTGCAACGCCAGAACCAGGAAATCGAACAGGCCGCCACGGCGGTGAACCAGATGACCGTCGCTGTCGATGCCGTGGCCCGTAATGCCGCCTCGGCCTCGGACGCGGCGCGCTCCTCCGGCCAGTCCAGCCAGATCGGCTCCGACCGGGTCACGCACACCGTCGCCGCCATCGAGAAACTCAGCGCCACCGTGCAAAGCACCAGCGGTGACGTCCAGCAACTGGCGGCACAGTCCCAGGACATCAGCCAGGTCCTGGAAGTGATTCGTACCATCGCCGAGCAGACCAACCTGCTGGCCCTCAACGCCGCCATCGAGGCTGCCCGGGCTGGTGAGCAGGGACGCGGCTTTGCGGTGGTGGCCGACGAGGTGCGCGCGCTGGCCGGACGCACCCAACAGTCGACGGGGGAAATCTCGCAGATCATCGAGCGCATTCGCCAGGGCACCGAGTAGGTCACCAGCGCCATGCAGGACAGTTGCCAGGAAGCCCAGGACACCCTGCGCATCGCCCACGAAGCGGGCACCGCGCTGACGGAAATCTCCACGGCGATCAACCAGATCAACGAGATGAACCTGCGCATCGCCGCCGGCTCCGAGGAGCAGGCCGAAGTGGCACGCACCGTGGACCGCAACCTGACGAGCATTCGCGACCTGTCCGTGCACAGCGCCACCGGTGCCCAGCAGACTTCAGTGGCGAGTACCGAACTGTCGCGACTGGCGGCGGATATGCATCGCTTGGTGGCGCGCTTCAGTCTCTGAGGGTGACGCCTAGAACAGCCCCAACTGCCCACCGATCAGGGTGCTGAAATCATCCTGGACAAAGGGCAGGATCGCGTCCGCCACCGGCTGTAGCTGCCGGGTGATGTAGTGGTCGTAGTCGATCGGCGCGCGGCGTATCTCCAGCGGCTCGGGGCCGGCCAGGGTGATCACGTAGCTGATCCAGCCACCGTTCTGGTACTGCCGGGGCCGGCCTTGAGCATCGTTGTATTCATCGGCCAGGCGTGCCGCCCGCACATGGGGCGGGACGTTGCGTTGGTAGTCGCCCAACTGGCGACGCAGGCGCTTGCGGTAGACCAGCCGGTCGTCCAGCTCGCCCGCCAGGGTCCGACGCACATAGTCACGCACATAGTCCTGATACGGCACCCGGTCGAAGATCCGCCGGTACAGCTCCTGCTGGAAGTCCTGGGCCAGGGGCGACCAGTCGCTGCGCACAGTTTCCAGGCCCTTGTAGATCATCTCCTGGGTACCGTCGGCACGGGTCACCAGGCCGGCATAACGCTTCTTGCTGCCCTCCTCGGCGCCGCGAATGGTCGGCATCAGGAAGCGACTGAAGTGGGTCTCGAACTGTAGCTCCAGGGCGCTGCTCAACCCGAGCTCCTGTTGCAGATGTTCGCGCCACCATTGGTTGACCTGGGCCACCAGCTTGCGGCCGATCTGCGCGGCATCGTCATCGCTGTGGGCACGCTTGAGCCAGACGAAAGTGGAGTCGGTGTCGCCATAGATCACCGCGTAGCCCTGGGCTTCGATCAGCTCTCGGGTCCGCCGCATGATCTCGTGGCCGCGCAGGGTGATGGAGGACGCCAGGCGCGTATCGAAGAAGCGGCAACCGCTGGAGCCGAGCACGCCGTAGAAGGCGTTCATGATGATCTTCAGGGCCTGGGACAACGGCGCATTGTGCTCACGCTTGGCCGTCTCCCGGCCCTGCCAGACGCTCTCGACAATGGCCGGCAGGCAATGCCGCGTACGGGAGAAACGCGCGCCGCGAAAACCGGGAACCGAGTCACTGTCGTCGGGATGGCGCAGGCCTTCCACCAGCCCCACCGGATCGATCAGGAAGGTGCGGATGATCGACGGATAGAGGCTTTTGTAATCGAGCACCAGCACCGATTCGTACAAGCCGGGCCGTGAGTCCATGACAAAACCGCCGGGACTGGCTTCGGGGGTGCGTTCCCCCAGGTTCGGCGCGACGAAACCCTGGCGATGCATCAACGGCAGGTAGAGATGGGTGAAGGCCGCCACCGAACCGCCGCTACGGTCGGTGGGCAAACCGGTGACCGTGGCGCGTTCCAGCAGGAAGGTCAGCAGCTGGGTCTTGTCGAAGATCCGCGTCACCAGCTCGCAGTCCTTGAGGTTGTAGCGCGCCAGGGCGGGCTTGTCCTCGGCGAACATGCGGTCGATCTCGTCCATTCGCTGGTATGGGTTTTCGATGGACTTGCCCTCACCGAGCAGGTGCTGCGCCACGTACTCAAGACTGAAGGACGGAAAGCTCCAGGTAGCAGAGCGCAGGGCCTCGATGCCGTCGATGATCAAGCGGCCGGCGGCGGCGGCAAAATAATGGGTGTTGCGCGCGCCGTTGTCGCGCCAGCCCATGACATCGCCGCCACGTCCCAGGCGCAGGGGCACCTTCAGGCGTTCGGCGTGTTCGTGCAGAACGCGCAGGTCGAACTGCACCAGGTTCCAGCCGATGATCGCGTCCGGGTCATGGAGGGCCAGCCAGTCGTTCAGGGCTTCGAGCAAGCCGGCGCGGGTGTCGCGGTACTCGAACTTGAAATCGACCTGGGTGGCATCGCCGTTGGCCGGTCCCAGCATGTACACCTGGCGCTCGCCGCAGCCTTCCAGGGCAATGGAGTACAGCTCGCCCTGCATGGTGGTTTCGATGTCCAGGGACACCAGCTTCAGGCTCGGACGATAGTCCGGTGCCGGTTTCATCTGGGTATCGAGCAGCGGGCCGTCAGCATTGGCGGTGCCGCCGAACTGCACCGGCGCGGTGATAAAACGCTCCATCAGGAAGCGCTCGGGCGGGCGGATATCGGCTTCATAGACATCGACGCCGCCCTTGCGCAGCAGCTTCTCGATATTCATCAGTTGCCGGTGTTGCTGGCAATACAGGCCGAGGATGGGGCGATGATGGAAGTCGAGCAGTTCCAGGGGACGCAACTCGACGCCACGCTCACCACGCAGCAAGGCTTCGGCACGTTGGCGATGGGCGACGGGAATGAAGGCGACGGAGGGTTGCGGCGGTAGCCGGACATGCCGGGGACCGTTGTCGGTGGCCAGCCAGAACTCGACCTGCGTGCCCGTGGGGGTGTCGCGCCAATGCCGGGTCAGGACAAAACCCTGCTGTAGATCCACCACCCGCACCTCGAAAGCATTTTCAGGGGGATGATTCTACGCGTCATGGGCGGTCAGGTGTGCGGATCCAGCCCTGTCCAGGCCCTCAAGAACACTGAAAACCTGTAGGAGCAGGGCTTGCCCGCGAAGCTTTTGGCGCCCTCAAGGGCCCCTTCGCGGGCAAGTCACGCTCCTACAGGTTTGTGTCGTGCCCTGAGGCGGTGTTTACCGGAAGGCCGCAGGAGCCCCTCACACACCTAGGGTTTGCGATAGGAATTGACGATCGCCGAGAAATCCAGACCACCTTCCCCGCGCAAACTCATCGCCTGATAAAGCTGCTGCGCCACCGCCCCCATCACCACCGGCTGATGCGCCTGGCGCGCCGCTTCCGTTGCCAACCCCAGGTCCTTCAACATCAGCTCGGCCCCGAAACCACCGGTATAGCCCCGCGACGCCGGCGCCGTATCGACGATCCCCGGCCAGGGGTTATAGGTCTCCGAACTCCAGCAACGTCCGGTGGAACTGTTGATCACCCCGGCCAGCACCTGGGTGTCGATCCCCAGCGCCGCGCCGAGGGCCATGGCTTCACTGACCCCGACCATGGAAATGCCCAGCAGCAGGTTGTTGCAGATCTTGGCGATCTGCCCGGTGCCCACTTCACCGCAGTGGACGATATTGCGACCCATCTGCGCCAGCACCGGTTGCAGGGTGACGAACAACTCCTGGGAAGCGCCGACCATGAAAGTCAGGGTCCCGGCCGCGGCACCGCCAGTCCCACCGGACACCGGCGCATCGCCCATCGCCACACCCTGCCTGGCCGCTGCCGCGGCGACATCCTTGGCGGTCTGTGGATCGATGGTGCTGCAATCCACCGCAGGGACGCCCCGACCGATACCGGCCAGCACACCGTCCTCACCCAACCAGACGCTACGCACATGGGCCGCCGCCGGCAGCATGGTGATCACCAGCTCACTGCCCTGGGCCGCGACTTTCGGCGATGCGCTGATGGTCCCGCCGAGGGCCGCCAGCTCTTCCAGCACGGTCTTGTTCAGGTCGAACAGGTTCAGGCTGTGCCCGGCCTTGATCAGGTTGCGCGCCATTGGCGCGCCCATATTGCCCAGGCCGATAAATGCAATCTTCATGGCAGATTCCTCACTCAGCGCAGATTGATGGTGGTGTTCACACCATGGTTCACACTGTCGTCGTCGAACCAGCGACTGGTGACCGTCTTGGTCTGAGTGTAGAACTGCACCACCTGCTTGCCGTACGGACCGAGGTCACCGAGCTTGGAACCACGCGAACCGGTGAAGCTGAAGAACGGTACTGGCACCGGAATCGGGATATTGATGCCGACCTGGCCGACGTCGATTTCGCTCTGGAACTTGCGCGCCGAGGCGCCGCTCTGGGTAAACAGGCCGGTGCCGTTGCCGAACGGGTTGGCGTTGACCAGGGCAATCGCTTCATCGAGGGTGTCGACTTCCAGCACCACCAGCACCGGGCCGAAGATTTCCTGGGTGTAGATCTGCATATCGGTGGTCACCCCGGAGAACAGGGTCGGACCGACGAAGTTGCCCTGTTCGAAGCCCGGCACCTTAATGTCGCGACCGTCCAGCTCCAGCTTGGCGCCTTCCTTGATACCGCTTTCGATCAGGCTCAACACACGCTCTTTCGCGCGCTTGGAAATCAGCGGACCGACATCGGTGCCCGCCTCGCTGCCGGCATTGACCTTGAGTTTCAGCGCCAGGGCCTTGAGGTCCGGCAGCCATTGTTTCGCCGCGCCCACCAGCACCACCACCGAGGTGGCCATGCAACGCTGGCCGGCCGCGCCGAAACCGGCACCGACCAGGGCATTGAGGGTCTGTTCACGATTGGCATCGGGCAGTACAACGGCGTGGTTCTTCGCGCCCATCATCGACTGCACACGCTTGCCATGGCGGCCGGCGAGGTCGTAGACATGGGTACCGACGGCAGTCGAACCGACGAAGGAAACAGCCTTGATGTCCTTGTGGGTGCACAGCGCATCCACCACCTCCTTGCCACCGTGCACCACGTTGAGCACGCCTGGTGGAACGCCGGCTTCCAGCGCCAGCTCCACCAGCAGCAGGGTCGACAGCGGGTCCTGCTCGGACGGCTTGAGGACGAAGGTGTTGCCGCAGGCAATTGCCATCGGGAACATCCACAGCGGAATCATTGCCGGGAAGTTGAACGGGGTGATCCCGGCGCAAACACCGATGGGCTGGCGCAGGGTGTAGGTGTCGACACCGCCGGCGACGTTCTCGGCGAACTCACCCATCTGCAGGGTGCCGATGGAGCAGGCGTGTTCCACCACTTCCAGGCCGCGGAAGATATCGCCTTCGGCGTCGGCGATGGTCTTGCCCTGTTCGGCGCTGAGGACCACGGCGATGCGCTTGGAGTGTTCGCGGATCAGCGCTTGCAGCTTGAGCATGATGCGCATGCGCGCGCCGATGGGGGTCAGCTTCCAGGTCTGGAAGGCACGGTGCGCGGCGTCGATGGCGGCATTGACTTCATCGGCGGTGGCGAACGGGACTTTGGCCAGGACTTCCTGGGTGGCCGGGTTGACGATGTCGTGCCATTCGTGGGTTTTGGATTCGACCCATTCGCCGTTGATCAGCAGCTTGGCGGTCTTGAGGGTGGCGTCGGGCTTGAGAGAAACGTTCATTGAAGTCTCCTGAATTATTGTGGGGCCGAATCCGAGGCGGGCGAGGCAGCGCCCGAGCATGGTGACTGGACTGTTTTTGGAGTATAGATGTGCGTTCTTCTAATAAGAATGCACATAAAAACCGGACCAACATGCAAAAAAACATCACGTCTTTGGGTTCATTGAACTGGGACGACCTGAAGTTTTTCCTCGAGGTCGCCCGTACCCGCAAGGCCAGCAGCGCGGCCAAGCGCCTGGCGGTGGACTACACCACGGTGTCGCGCCGCATCAGCTCATTGGAGGGTGCGCTAGGCACCTTGCTCTTCGAAAAGTCCCGGACCAACGGCTTTGTGCTGACTGCCGAAGGCCAGCGTTTGCTGGGGTATGCAGAGTCTATCGAGAGCACCTTGCACATGGCTTGCGAGCAGGTCTCGGGGTCCGGTGTGGCGCTGTCGGGGCATGTGCGCATGGGCTGCACGGAAGGGTTCGGCAGCTTTTTCATCACCCCGCAGTTGAGCCATTTCGTCGACGCGTATCCGGCGATTTCCGTCGATATCCTGCCGTTACCGCACTTCATCAGTTTGTCCAAGCGCGAGGCGGATATCGTCATTGCGCTGGAGCGGCCGGAGCATGGGCCGTATGTGTGCTGCAAGCTGTGTGACTACCGGCTACAGCTCTATGCGACCCAAGAGTATCTGGACCAGCACCCGCCGATCCGGCGTGCCAGTGATTTGGGGCGGCATCGGTTTGTCAGTTATGTCGATGACCTGGCGTTCAGCAATGAGCTGCTGTACCTGGCCAATGCCCTGCCGAATGCCACGGCCAATTTGCGCAGCACCAGCGTGATTGCCCAGTTCGTCGCGGCACAGCAAGGCCGGGCGTTGGCGATCCTGCCATGTTTCCTCGCGGCCCAGGACCCGAGGTTGCTGCCGGTGCTGGCGGATGAGGTGAATATCACCCGGCAGTTCTGGATGTACTGCCGGGAGGATCTGCGCAAGTTGAAGCGTATTACCTTGTTGTGGGATTACATTCGGGATGTGACGGAGCGCAATCAGGCGCTGTTGATGGGGGAAACGCGGAGCATGGTTTTCCACGGTTGAGACCGGGTGCGATCCCTTGTAGGAGCAGGGCTTGCCCGCGAAGGGGCCCGTGAGAACGCTAAAAGCTTCGCGGGCAAGCCACGCTCCTACAGGTTGTGTGGTGTTTTCAGATCCACGTTTTTTTGGATCAAGCCTGCAAGGCGCTTGGCTGACGATCCGTGAAACGCCCCTGCATCGCATCCAACGCATCGCAGCCATCCTGCAACAACAGATAGGCCGCTGAGGCAAAGTGCTGGAGATCGCGGTCGCAGGTATTGCCGATGCTCATGCAGGTCAGGCTGTGGCTCAGGTCGCGAGCCGCCTTGAGGCGCTGTATGGCAAATTCGTAGAGGTTGCGCACCGGGACATCGAGCTTGAGGTAGAGCACCGGGGCGTCAGTGAGGTTGCTTTGTAGCGGGCGGAAATTGGTCATGGTGTCACTCCGTAATAGTCATAGAGTCACCAACATCTGCGGCTAAACAAACGAGGGTGGCAGCTGTACGCGGGTTAGCCGACCGGGGACTATTACGAAACCCGGCACACCCGTAGGTGTCCCACGCACAGCCGCCATGGCAAAAAACCAGGCAGCAAAAAGCGCCGACATCATAGGGCGCTTCTGCGTTTCGTAACAGTTTCGATCGGCTAAGACCGGTCACCGATTCGTCGATGACCACCGAACTATAGTTCAGCGCCCCGCCGAATAGCTGCCGCTTTTACACCCTGAAATACGTACCAGTACCGCTGCCAGCGATGGCATTTTCATTCCCTGCGCCATGTTCATGCAGGCTAGGCTATGGCTCAGATCCAAGCTACGTTTTCAGCACAGGAGAAGACCTCAGCCTGAAGACGCTGCGGCTGATAATGCGGGCGCTTAGCGCAACACTTACCGCTTGTTTTATCACCCCTGATGAGCCTGCATGTACTGGCGCAACAACTGATTGATGCGTGTCTGGTAGCCGGTACCTTGACCCTTGAACCACTCCAGCACATCAGCGTCCAGACGGATGGTTACCGCCCGTTTCACCGGCACACGCAATTCGGCACGGCGGAAGAAGTCTTCACCCAGCTCGGGGATTTCGCTGGTGTCGATGTCCTGATCGTTGAGCTTGGCCAGGTGTTCCCAGTCAGTTTTCGATGCTTTCGGCATAGTGTTTGGCCTCCTGTTTGGTAGCTTTTCGGGCAGAGATGATGCGGATCACATCGCCTCGCTGCTCGGTATAGACGACCACGCCAAGCAATATCTTGATCCAGCCAATGCTGACCCAGCGCTCCTCACCGTAATCCGTTCGGTCATCGCGCAAGGCCAGCATTGGATGCTGGAAAATATCCGGCACGTCATTGAAGTCAATGCCGTGCTTACGGATGTTGGCCTGGTTTTTGGCTTCGTCCCATTCAAAACGCATGGGACATCCTGTATTTACTTTTGTACATACACTATAGCCCGCTTGATAATGTGTGTGTAGCCCTTGGCAGCTCAGTGGCGCAGGAGCCACTGCAACGGGATTTATTTACATCCGCCGATAGCTACTGAACATCAAAAAATAAATGCGCGGTGTTTCCGCGAAGCCGCTCGATGGCGGCCCGCAAACGCTCACGAATGTCGTCACTCCCAGCGATACCGGCCACCAGGCGCTCGGCGAGACTGGACGCGATCCCTTGTAGGAGCAGGGCTTGCCCGCGAAGGGGCCCGTGAGAACGCTATAAAGCTTCGCGGGCAAGCCACGCTCCTACAGGTTGTGTGGTGTTTTCAGATCCGCGTTTTTCGGATCAAGCCTGCAAGGCGCTTGGCTGACGATCCGTGAAGCAACCCTGCATTGCATCCAATGCATCGCAGCCATCCTGTAACAACAGATAGGCCGCTGAGGCGAAGTGTTGGAGATCGCGGTCGCAGGTATTGCCGATGCTCATGCAGGTCAGGCTGTGGCTCAGGTCGCGAGCTGCCTTGAGGCGCTGTATGGCAAATTCATAGAGGTTGCGCACCGGGACATCGAGCTTGAGGTAGAGCACCGGGGCGTCAGTGAGGTTGCTTTGTAGCGGGCGGAAATTGGTCATGATTCAAATCCAAAGTATGTAGGCTGAATAGCGACCACCCCTTTGCGGCTAAACAAGTGAGGGTGGCAGCTGCACGCGGGTTAGCCGACCGGGACATACTTTGGGAGAACCCGGCACACCCGAAGATGTCCCGCGCACAGCCGCCATAGCAAAACGCAAAGCGACAAAAAGCGCCCGCATTGTACTGGAGGCGCTTGTGCATCCAATAGCATGTATTTCGATCGGCTAAGACCGGTCACCGATTCGTCGATGACCACCGAACTATAGTCCAGTGAATCGCCGAATAGCTGCCGCTTTTACACCCTGAAATACGTGCCAGTACCGCTGCCAGCGATGGCATTTTCACCCTCTGCGACAAGGCGTTCAGCTTTGAACGCCTCGCTTCAGACACCCGCCAACCTCAAACGCCGAGCATGCTCGACAAACAACCGGATCGGCTCCGCGCCCTTGCCCACCAGCCCAAACGACTGGTTGACGATATCGAGGTGATCCAGCGGATAGTCATCACCGATCACCGTCCCCAGGTGCGAGCTGTTGCGGCCGACCATGCCATCGCACTGCCCGGCCTCACGCACAAAGGTTTTGGCGAACAGCCGGCAACTGCGATTGGTGCCGTCGAACAGATTACGCCCGCGATCCGTGATCCCGGGTTGCAAGATGCCGGACCAGGAGTAGTAACGCACCCCATTCACCAGTTCATCGCCCTGCCCGCCCCAGCTCTGCGGCAACCCTTGCGGGTATTGCTGATTGAACAGCGCAACCCCTTCGCTGGTCAGCGACTGGTGTGACGCCGGAAGGTCCATCGGCAGCCTCAGCCCGTAATGGCCCGTGTCCAGCCAACCCATCACCCGCGCCACCATACAAAGCGCCAGACTGAGCAGACGAGCCGGCAGCCCCTCACGGGGATAGTGCTTGTCAAAATAGTCGGCCAGCTCCGAGCCATGATTGGGGCCGGCGACCGAGGTCACCGAGGCCACCCACTCCGGCCGCTTCGCCGCTGCATAACGGGCGGTCAACGCGCCCTGGCTATGGCCGATCAGATTGACCTTGTCGGCCCCGGTGTCGCGGCGGATCTGCTCGATCCGCGCCAGCAATTGTTCACCGCGCACCTCGCTGGAATGCAGCGGCGAGACCGCTACCGGAAACACCTGCGCGCCACCGCGACGCAACGCCGGAACTATCCCGTACCAGTAGGGGAAAAACACCAGGCGGACAAAACCGAGCATGCCCGGCACCAGCACCAGCGGATAACGTGTGGCAAGTTCTTGCGGCATTCCGTGAGCGTCCCTGAAGGTCAAAAGCCAAAGCCCGGCACTGCAAAGATCAAAGCATCGGCATTGAAGATGACAAATGCATTGTGGCGAGCCGGCCCAGTGCTACCAGGCCGCTCTTTCAGCCCTTCACCGTCTTCGGTGCCTTGCCCGCCCGCATCTGTTCCAGCAACGGCGCGCACTGGTTCGGCACATCTCCGCTGGGCGCCACCAGCGCCAGCAGCCCCGCCGCCGGCCCGGCAATCAGGCCCAGGGCGACCATGCCCGCGCCGCGCAACATCAACGGCACCGCCTGCACGCCGGCATCGGGCTTGATAAATTTGCCCCGCACATACAAAGGCGAGCGCAAGGACAACAGGCGGAAACCCTTGGACTCAGGCGTGACCTTCAAATCCAACTGCTCGTTGGCAAAGTTGGCCGTGCCATCGATATAGATGATCGCGTTCTCGGTATCGAAGACAAATAGCCGGGTGGTTGCCAGGCCGCTCTTGATCCCCAGGTCCGCCGCCGCGCAATTGATCTTCACTTCCTTGTCGCCAAAGATTTTCCCGACCACGTAGTTACCCACGTTGAGTCCAGCGATCTCCATCAACCCACGACTGATGGCGCCATCGTTGACCAGCATCTTCAGGTCGCCATTGGAGGTGCCGAGCAATTTCGCCACCGAGTTGCCGGTACCGGCGATATCCGCATCGCCATTGAGTTCACCGAAGCTGGTTTTCATCGGCTCGAAGGTCGGGAACAGTTGCTTGAGCTTGAAGTTGCGCGCCGTCAGCTTGGCCCGGCCCTGCATCGGCGTGGTGCGGCCGTTGAGGCGGATCTGCGCGTCGAGCTTGCCACCGGCCACGCCGAAGCGCAGGGGCTCCAGGCTGAGTTCGCCATCGGTGAGCACCAGGTGGGTATAGAGGTCGGTGAACGGCAATTCGCTGCTGTGGACGATGCGCTTGCCGGTGAACTCCACATCGGCGTCCATATCGCGCCAGCGCTCGGTACGGAACTCTTCCACCGGCAGCACCCTGTCCGCCGGCTGCTTGCTTTCGCCGCCCCGGGCCTTCTGCTTGGCGTTGGAATCGGCGCCGATCAACGGCGCCAGGTCGGTCATCAGCAGTTGATTGGAAACCAGGGTGCCACTGAGTTTGGGCCGCGGCTGGCTCGCCAGATAAGTGAGGTCGCCATGAATATCGCTGGTGCCGATCTTGCCGTTGAATTTCTCGTAGGTGAACGCCGCACCCGCAGGATCGCGCAGCTTGGCGATCAGATGGCCGTCGGTTTCATACGCCGGCGAATCCGGCAAGGTGACGCCGGTCAGCGGGTAAAGGTTGCCCAGGCTGGTGCCCGACAACGTCAGGCGCAGGTCGAGGGCGCCGAGGTTACGCGGGTCGGTCAGGGTCCCGGCGACGGCGATCCGGGTGTCGGCGATCTTCACATCGGCCTGGACCGGGAACGGTTTGGCCGCATCCTGTAACGCGAGCAAGCCACCGATCTTGCCGCTGCCGGTGAGGTTCTGGCCGTGGTACTGGCCCTTGACCTTCAGCGCAAAGGCATAGTCCTGGGGGGCAACCCCCTTCTCCAGGGCTTTTTTCGCCGCCTTGTCACCGACGATATCGCCGAACGGAATCGATTTGCCCAATGGGTCAATCACCAGGTCCAGGTGCGCCTTCAGGCTCTGGTCGTCGAAGGTCACATGGCCCTTGTCAAAGCCGATGGCGCCAATATCCACCACCCAGTTGGACGGTTCGGCATTCGGGTCCTTGGGGTCGAACTGGAAGCTCCAACTGGCGCGGCCATCGGCCAGGCGTTCAATGTTGGCATTGGGTTCGGTCAGGTCGATACGCGGGATCACCACCTGCTGCGCCAGCAGCGGCAGCGGCGAGAGGCGCAGCTCGACCCGCTTGAGCGTGACCATCTGCGGGTTCTTCGACCAGTCGGGATTGCCCAGGGTCAGGTCCTCGGCGATCAGATGCGGCCAGGGCACCCAGGCCCGCCAGCCGCCTTCGTCGGCTTCACGCTGCCAGCGCACGGACAAATCGCCATTGATGGCGAAGGGGCGATGGAGGATGGCCGAGACCTTGGCATTGATCGGCGGCTTGACCCGGTTCCAATCGAACAAGGCGATGACGGCAACCAGCACCGCCAGCAGGAGGACGAGACTGGCGCCGGTCCAGGCAAGGATCTTTCGAGTGCGCGTCATTGCACGGGGCTCCTAGAACGACTGAGCGTCCAAAAATCGACGCATTATGCCTTTACGACCAGCAAACGCCCGACAAGGTTTAACGCCAAAAACCATTAATCGACCCAGGCAGGGAACAAACGGTCCTGACCCATCCGCCAGCTTTTCGTTCACCGAATGCCCCCATGTGGCGCGGCAGTGGGTCGAAAATACCCATTGCAGGGCAAAGGTAACGCGCTGCAAGCCCCGGTCTAGAGGGGTTTGGGTAGAACCATCAATTCCGTTGATTATTACCATTGTGCTTATGAACTTTTATATCGATTTTGCAAGAGTAGCATTAGCTTCGTACCCACTTTATCGCCCTCCTACGGAGCATCCGATCATGAAACGCCAATTACTGCTTAGCCTCACACTTGCCGTCCTGACTGCCAATGCCTACGCGCTGCCAGCCCGTGAACAGGCTGCTCCACAAGCTCAAGCCAGCCATGCAACCGTTAGCCAAGTGCTGAACACCCTGGCCGAAGACGGTAGCGCCCATACTCCACAAGCCCAACACGAAAGAGAAAACGGCTTGGCCGAGAACGGTTCCAGCAAAACCGCAATTGGTGAGAACGACAAATTCGCTGAAAACGGTAGCGCCCATACTCCACAGGCCCAGCACGAAAGAGAAAACGGCCTGGCCGAGAATGGCTCCAGCAAAACCGCAATCGGTGAGAACGACAAATTCGCTGAAAACGGTAGCGCCCATACTCCACAGGCCCAGCACGAAAGAGAAAACGGCCTGGTCGAGAACGGTTCCAGCAAAACCGCAATTGGTGAGAACGACAAATTCGCTGAAGGCGGCCGTGCTCGCCTGGAAGAGAAAGGTTTGGTCCAAGACGGTGGTGACCGTGTGATCGAACGCAACAGCAGCCTGAGTTAAGGCCTTGCTGGCCTGGAACAAAGCCCGGTCTCCTGGACCGGGCTTTGATATTTCAGGGCCCTGAATATTCGAAACGCCCGCGATGCCCCCTTCTCTTGGTTCGACGCCGGCAAAGCTGATTTGCTAGAGTGCGCCGCTCTCTTCATCCAGAAAAATACCCTTGCGATGCTGCCCCGCGCCGAACAGAAACAACAGACTCGACACGCGCTCATGGACGCTGCCCGGCACCTGATGGAATCCGGCCGTGGCTTCGGTAGCCTGAGCCTGCGGGAAGTGGCGAAAACCGCCGGAATCGTGCCCACCGGTTTCTACCGGCATTTCGATGACATGGACCAACTCGGCCTGGCCCTGGTTCGTGAAGTCGGCCAGACCTTCCGCGAAACCATCCGGCTGGTGCGCCACAATGAATTCGTCATGGGCGGCATCATCGATGCGTCGGTGCGGATCTTTCTCGATGTCGTGGCGGTCAATCGCTCGCAGTTCCTGTTTCTGGCCCGCGAGCAATACGGTGGTTCGCTGCCGGTGCGCCAGGCCATCGGGGCATTGCGGGAAAACATCAGCACGGACCTGGCGACCGACCTGGGCCTGATGCCCAAGCTCGACCATCTGGACCCGGCTGGATTGGCAGTCATGGCCGACCTGATCGTCAAAAGCGTGTTCGCCACCCTCCCAGACATCATCGATCCGCCGTCCGAGCCCCTGCCGGAACACCTGACGCCCCAGGCCAAGATTACCCAGCAATTGCGCTTCATCTTTATCGGCTTGAAGCATTGGCAAGGGCTAGGCAGTACCGAGTAGCCGGAACGGGTGCCCTGCACCCGGATCGCCAGCAAGCCGGCTCCTACACGTTTCACACCAAGCCAAGATCCAGCTACCCGCACGATGTCGCATCCCGCGCCGGCACGACGCGATCTTCGCGTTGGAACACGGACCTGTAGGAGCCGGCTTGCTGGCGATGAGGCCCGCAAGGCACCACAAAAGCGCACCGATAGCACTTGCGCACCATCTTGAAACATTCTGAAACATGACTACGCTCCCTTTTCAGGCATCCAATGCTTTCTGACGGGACTTTCCTACGCAGCGAACGATTGGCAAGCCCCTTGCTCTAGCTCAACCATCGCTCATTGCCGGAAGCCTCCTGATGTTGGTGATTCATCGCAGAATCGAAGCGCAATCCACCTGGGCCGCCGAGCTGCACCTGAACTTCGAAGCCCGCAGCAAAAGTCGCCTGCGCTGTTTCAGTGCCGAGGGTGAGGACGTAGGACTATTCCTTGAACGTGGCCAGCCACCGCTGTACGACGGTGAATACCTGGAAGCCGAGGACGGCCGCATCGTGCGGGTCTGCGCACGCCCCGAACAACTGCTGCACGTCACCTGCCGCAATGCCTTCGAACTGACTCGCGCCGCCTATCACCTGGGCAACCGCCATGTCGCCCTGCAAGTCGGCGACGGTTGGCTCAGGCTGCTCGACGACTACGTGCTCAAGGCCATGCTCGAACAACTCGGCGCCCATACCGAAACCCTCGAAGCGCCGTTCCAGCCGGAACACGGTGCCTACGGCGGCGGCCATCACCATTCCCGCCACGGCGACGAAGACTTCAACTACCCGCCGCGCCTGCACCAGTTCGGTGTGCGCCCATGAACCCGGCCTGGGCGCTATTGCGCCTGGCCAGCCCACAATTGCCCATCGGCGGCTACAGCTATTCCCAGGGCCTGGAAATGGCTGTGGAACAGGCCCGGGTCAAGGACGCAGACGGCGCCCGGCGCTGGATCGCCGATCAATTGCTGCTCAATCTGGCCCGCTTCGAAGCGCCGCTGCTGCTCGCCCACTGCCAGGCCGCGGCGGACGAAGACTGGGTCGGGTTGAAACAACTCTGCGCAGAACACCGCGCCAGTCGTGAAACCCGCGAGCTGTATCAGGAAAGCCGGCAGATGGGCTATTCCCTGCAGCAGTTGCTCAGCGGCCTGCCGGAACTGGATGACAGAGCCCGCACCTTCCTCGCGCAACAAACCGAACCGCATCTGGCCCTGGGCTGGGCCCTGGCGGCCCGCGCCTGGCACATCAGCCCCCAGGACGCCCTGGCTGCCTGGCTCTGGAGCTGGCTGGAAAACCAACTGGCCGTGCTGATGAAAACCCTGCCCCTGGGCCAGCAAGCCGCCCAGCGCCTGACCAGCGAATTGCTGCCCCTGCTGCAACAGGCCCAGCAAGCCGCCACGGCCCAGGACCTTCAATCCATCGGCAGCGCCGCCTTCGGCCTGTCCCTGGCGTGCATGGCCCATGAGCGCCAGTACAGCCGCCTGTTTCGTTCCTAGGAGAACATCATGAATACACAACCTCTGCGCGTCGGTATCGGCGGCCCGGTGGGCTCCGGCAAGACCGCCCTGACCCTGGCCCTGTGCCTGGCCCTGCGCGACCGCTACAACCTGGCGGTGGTCACCAACGATATCTACACCCGCGAAGACGCCGACTTCCTGGTGCGCAACGAGGCCCTCGCCCCGGAGCGGATCATCGGCGTGGAAACCGGCGGTTGCCCGCACACCGCGATTCGCGAAGATGCCTCGATCAACCTCGAAGCCGTGGACCAGTTGAACCGCCGCTTCCCGGGGTTGGACCTGATCCTGGTGGAGTCCGGTGGCGACAACCTCTCGGCAACCTTCAGCCCGGAACTCTCCGACCTGACGATCTACGTGATCGATGTGTCGGCCGGCGACAAGCTGCCGCGCAAGGGCGGCCCGGGGATCTGCAAGTCCGACCTGCTGGTGATCAACAAGATCGACCTGGCACCGCTGGTGGGCGCCTCCCTGGAGATGATGGACAGCGACACCCGACGCATGCGCGGCGACAAGCCGTTTGTCTTCAGCAACCAGAAAACCGGACATGGCCTGGACGCCATCGTCGCCTTTATCGAGCGCCAGGGCCTGCTGACGGCGGCCTGAGGCTTGGCAATCCCCTCTCTCAACAAGCAGGAATCCCGCCCATGACATTGAAGAAAATTCTCAGCACCCTCGCCCTGCTGCTGATACCTGCCGTCGCCTTTGCCCACCCCGGCCATGGCGACAGCGGCTGGATGGCCGGTGTCAGTCATCCGATCAGTGGCATCGATCATTTGCTGGCGATGGTGGCGGTCGGTTTGTGGGCAGCGCAGCAACAAGGCACCGCGCGTTGGGCGCTGCCCTGCACCTTTGTCGGCACCATGCTGGTCGGCGGGGTATTGGGGTTCGAAGGGCTGGCGCTGCCGGCGCTGGAAAGCGGGATTGCCGCTTCGGTATTGGCCTTGGGCCTGGCCGTGGCGCTGGCGGTACGGCCACCGTTGAGCCTGGCGATAGCGGCGACGGCGCTGTTTGCCTTGTTCCACGGTGTGGCGCACGGTCTTGAACTGCCGGATATGTCGAGCCCGTGGACCTATGCGGCCGGTTTTGTGGTGGCGACCGCGACTTTGCATGCGCTGGGTTATGGGGTGGTGCGAGTGTTGCCCCAGGCCGCGGCACCGTTGGTGCGGGTGGCCGGTGTTGCGTCCGCGGCGACTGGAATCTGGTTGCTCGCGGGCTGAGTCTTGTAGCGCCAGGGCGGGCCTCTTCGCGGCGGTGCGGAGTCCCGACAAGCCCAGCTCCTACAGTTTTGCGGCGAGCCTCAATGAGGTGATCGACATAAACCCTGTAGGAGCTGGGCTTGCCCACGAAGAGGCCCGCATGATCAGCAAAAATGTCCCAGGCAGACCCCCCATTGCGCTATTCCTGCGTTCTGCTCACCACAACCACAGCATCGTCCGCTACCGCCTGTTAACATGTCGCGCAACCGCCCTTGCCCTGACGACGCCAGCCGATGCCCGATGTTTCCAGCTCCGCCTCCACGCCTGAATTGAGTGCACTGTTCAACACCGTGCAAGACCACTTCCGCCAGGTCATCGTGCCGCTGTGGCAAGGTCCCGGCTGGAACGCCGACATGGCACTGCCCTACGAGGCGCTGGACGCCGATCATCGGCCACTGCCCCCGCAACGCTATCGCGCCATGGCCTGCGCCCGTCAGTTGTATCTGTTTTCCAGCCTGATCGGCGACGCCGCTTTCCCGACCGCCGCAGAACGCGCCAGCGCGCTGTTCCGCTCGCTGCAACGGCATTTCCACGATGCCGAGTACGGCGGCTGGTTCTACAGCGTCGACCCCCATGGCAAGCCGCTGGACACCCGCAAGGATCTCTACACCCACGCCTTCATTCTCTTCGCCTGCGCCCATTACTGGGCCAAGGTCCGCGAACCGCTGGTGGAGTCGGTGCTCAATGCCGCCCTGGAAGTGATCGCCGTGCGTTTCGCCAATGGCGACGGCCTGTATGAAGCCAGCCTGGAGCGCGACTGGTCGCCCCTGGGCAGCGGGCCGTTGCAGAACCCATTGATGCACCTGGCCGAAGCCTTTCTGGCGACCCTGTCGGTGCGTGAAGACGCCGCCACGCAGGAGGCACTGCTGGCCCTGGCCGCCGGCATGCAGCAACGCTTTATCGACCGCCATCACGGCGTGATGCTGGAGAAACCGCTGGGGGCTGTGGATAACTGGTTCGAACCGGGCCATCAGTTCGAATGGCTGTTCCTGCTGGAATCATCGCCGTTGCTGCGCGGCACCGCGCTGCATGGCTCGCTGGAGCGCGCGTTCGCCTTCGCCGAACAGGTGGGGGTCGATCCGCAAAGCGGCGCGGTCAGCGGCATGCTCGACACCAACGGCAACCTGCGCGATGGCACCCAGCGGATCTGGGCCCAGGCCGAATACCTGCGGGCGCTGACGTTGCGTGTGGATAACTCGGCGCACTTGCAGCGCCAGTTGGCGGCCTTGCAGCAGCACTTCCTGCACCCGGGCGGCTGGCATGAGTGCCTGGACGCCAAGGGCGAGGTCAGCCGACGGGATATGCCGTCGACCACGCCGTATCACCTGGCGACCTGCCTGAGTGGCCTGGCCGACTATTTCGGCTGAGCCACAACAGGCAAGCGACCTCAGCCCTTATTGCGCTCGATGGCAAACCCGCTCCAGGTCTGGCTCACCGGCATCAGCTCGAGGCTGTTGATATTGACGTGGGCCGGGGTGTTGAGCACCCAGAAAATCGTATCGGCAATGTCCTGCGGCTGGATCGGCTCGGCGCCGGCATAGGTCGCGTCGTAACGCGCCTGGTCACCGGCAAAACGCACCAGCGAGAACTCACTCTCACACAGCCCCGGCTCGATATTCGTCACCCGCACGCCCGTGCCCTGCAGGTCGCAACGCAGGTTCAGGGAGAACTGTTTGACGAACGCCTTGCTCGCGCCATAGACATGACTGCCCGGGTACGGGTAGTTGCCGGCAATCGACCCCAGGTTGATGATCCCCGCTCCACGACCATAGGCAATCAGGTGCGGCAGCAGCAAACGGGTGCTGTACATCAACCCCTTGATGTTGGTGTCGACCATGGTGTCCCAGTCGTCCAGGTCACACTTGGGCGCCGGATCAACCCCCAGGGCCAGCCCCGCGTTGTTGATCAGCCCACGCAGCTTGGCGAAGCTCGGCGGCAGGTTGGCGATGGCCTCTTCCATGGCCTTGCGGTCGCGCACATCCAGTACCAGGCCATGCACTTCGGTCTGCTGCGACAGCTCGGCGCACAAGGCATTCAGGCGCTCCTCGCGACGGCCGGTGAGCACCAGCTTCCAGCCGGCCTCGGCAAAACGACGGGCACAGGCCTCGCCAAAACCGGAAGTCGCGCCCGTGATAAACAACGTGGATGTCATGGAGTTCTCCTTGCTCGGCCCGCGGGCCGCCAGATATGAATACGGTCGTTGCGCAGCATGCCTCAACGCCGGCCCGTGACGAAATGGAATCTTGAAAACAGTACAGCTGTACAAAAAACGTTCAATCGTAGCAAAGCCACGCAAACCGTGGCCTGGCGCCTGCTGTACGCACCTTATCCACAGCCCCGTCCACAGTATCCGGGGGCAACTCGAAAACCCGCCGATCCCCTGTACACAAGGCCTCCAGCGGTATTTCAAAAGTTTTTCCCTTGACCCCGGAACACCCGTTGTGCAGCCACAGCGGAAAAATCCCCTGTGGACGATTTCGCCCCAGTGGCTCCAGGCCAGTAATTACGCCACCCGGGAGCATGTTTCCAGAGTTTGCCCACAGAGTTATCCACAGGCTGGGCAACCCACTTGCCGGGCGCAAGCCGTGACAATATACCTGTTGACAAAACCGCTCGGCGCTTTGCAAAACGCCACCGATCAAAAAACAACCAGCACGCTGCAGGCCACGGTTTCAAAGGCTCTCAGCCAGCTACTCCCACGTTACCCACAGCCACCTCCACAGCAAACGGGGACAAGTCAAATTGATGACAAAACAATCATTTGCAGCGGTTTCATGTCGCACTTTGGCAGGTTGCCCAGATTGTTTTCCACAATTTCGGATCCAGCCCGTGGGCAGACAAAAAAACGCCCCGGATCCGAAGATCACGGGGCGTTTCAGGGTTGCACAATGACTGCGTCAGGATGGGACTCAATGCCCGCCCAGGTAGGCGTTACGCACTTCCTCGTTGACCAGCAGCTCCTTGCCGGTGCCACTGAGGCGAATCTCGCCGTTGACCATCACATAGGCCCGGTCCGACAAGCGTAGCGCGTGGTTGGCGTTCTGCTCCACCAGGAAGATGGTCATGCCCGAAGCCGCCAGCTCGCGCAGGGTGGCGAAAATCTGCTTCACCACGATCGGCGCCAGGCCCAGGCTCGGTTCGTCCAGCAACAGCAGCTTGGGCCGGCTCATCAGCGCCCGGGCAATCGCCAGCATCTGCTGCTCGCCGCCGGACATGGTCATGGCCCGCTGGTTACGCCGCTCCTTGAGCCGCGGAAACAACTCGAACATGCGCTGCATGTCCTCGTCGACGAACTTGTCGCCAATGGGGATGGTGCCCATCTGCAGGTTCTCTTCCACGGTCATGTCCGGGAACACCCGGCGGCCTTCCGGCGACTGGGCGATACCGTTGGAGGCGATGTAGTGGGACGACTTGTGGGTAATGTCGACGCCCCGGTAGATGATCTCCCCCGCAGCAGCCCGCGGCTGGCCGAAGATCGACATCAGCAGCGTCGACTTGCCCGCGCCGTTGGAGCCGATCAGGCTGACGGTTTCGCCTTCGTTGATGTGCAACGAGACTTTCTTCAGGGCCTGGATCGGCCCGTAGAACACTTCCAGGTTCTTCAGTTCGAGGATAGGTTGACTCATACCAGTTCCTCTTCATCGGCGCCCAGGTAGGCGGCAATCACTTTCGGATCGTTGCGGATGGCTTCCGGACCACCCTCGGCAATCACGTTGCCGTGGTCCAGTACCACGATGTGGTCGGAAATACTCATGACCATGCCCATGTCGTGTTCGATCAGCACCACGGTCAGGTCGTGCTCGTCGCGCAGCAGCCGGATCATCGCGCTCAGCGCTTCGGTTTCCTGGGGGTTGAGGCCCGCCGCCGGTTCGTCGAGGCAGATGATTCGCGGCCGCGTGCACATGGCCCGGGCAATTTCCAGACGGCGTTGCTGGCCGTAGGACAGTTCACCCGCCAGGCGGTTGGCACAGTCCACCAGATCGACCACTTCCAACCAGTAGAACGCGGTGTCCAGGGCGTCGCTTTCAGCCTTGCGGTAGCCCTTGGTATTGAGGATACCGGCGAGCATGTTGCGGTTGACCCACATGTGCTGGGCCACCAGCAGGTTCTCCAGCACCGACATTTCCTTGAACAGGCGAATGTTCTGGAAGGTCCGGGCCAGGCCCGCACGGTTCACCAGATGGGTACCGCCGAACATCTTGTAGTAGAGCCGGCTGAGGAAGGTTTTCGGCGAAGCGAAATCCCCCAGGCGAAAGGACTCGCCCAGCAGCTGGATCACGTTGGTGCGCTTGTCGCGGACATTGAGTTCGATCTTGCCGCCGGTGGCCTTGTAGAAGCCGGTCAGGCAGTTGAACACCGTGGTCTTGCCCGCGCCGTTGGGGCCGATCAGGGCAAAGATCGAGTTGCGTTTGACTTGCAGGCTGACGTCGCTGAGGGCCTTGATCCCACCGAAGTGCATCATCAGCTTTTCGACTTTCAGAACGATGTCATTGCTCATTGGCCAGTCCCTCCCACCAGGACGCCCTTGCGTGGGGTCACCCCGGTACGGCTGATGCGGATCAGGCCACGTGGCCGCCAGATCATCATCAACACCATCAACACGCCGAACAGCAGCACGCGGTACTCGGCAAAGCTGCGCAGCAGCTCCGGCGCCACGGTCAGTACAAAGGCCGCGATCACCACACCGATGGTCGAACCCATGCCGCCCAGCACCACGATGGCGAGGATCAACGCGGACTCGAAGAAGGTGAAGGACGTCGGGTTGACGAAACCCTGGTAGGTGGCGAAAAACACACCGGCCAGGCCAGCGGTCGAAGCCCCGAGGGTGAACGCCGAGAGTTTTACCAGCACGTGGTTCAAGCCCATGGCGCGACAGGCGATTTCGTCTTCACGCAAGGCTTCCCAGGCGCGGCCCACCGGCATGCGGGTCAGGCGATGCTTGATGTAAAGCACGGCCAATACCACCAGGAACAGCACGGCGTAGATGAAATAGAACTTCACATCCGGGTTGTAGGCGATGCCGAAGAACTCATGAAAGGGAATCCCACCCTCCTTCGCGCGCTTGCCGAACTCCAGGCCGAAGAAAGTCGGCAGCGGCGCCGGCATGCCGTTCGGACCGCCGGTCAGCGACAGCCAGTTGTTGAGGATCAGGCGGATGATCTCGCCGAAACCCAGGGTCACGATGGCCAGGTAGTCACCGTGCAGACGCAGGACCGGGAAGCCGAGGATGCACCCCGCCAGCGCGGCGGTGATGGCGGCCAATGGCAAGACGGTCCAGAACCCCAGCCCGAGGTATTGATAACCCAGCGCCAGGCCATAGGCACCGATGGCGTAGAACGCCACGTAACCCAGGTCGAGCAAGCCGGCGAGGCCCACCACGATGTTCAGCCCCAGGCCGAGCAAGACGTAGATCAGGCCGAGGATCACCACCCCCAGCAGGTAGGAGTTGGCGAACACCGGAAAGATCACCGCGATCGCGATCATGATCGGGATGATCCAGCGCAGGCGCGACTTGTAGTCCGGCGCCAGCACATGCACACCGGAACCGGTGCTTTCGAAGCCTTCGAGAATCCGCAGGCCCTTGGGTGTTTGCAGGAACAGGCTGAGGAAAAAACGACCGAGCATCACGATCGCCACCAACCAGGCGACGCGGGTCGGTTGCAGGTTGAAGCTGTAACCCTCCAGGACGACCCCGACGATGGGGCCGAAGACAATCAGTGCGACCAGGCCGGCGAGAATGGCGTCAACCAGGCTTTTTTTGATATCGAGCGATTTTTGAGTGGTTGAGGACATTGCTTACACCTTCGACACAAGAGGACGGCCCAACAGGCCTTGCGGCCGAAAGACCAGCACCAGGACCAGCAGCGAGAAGCTGAAGACGTCCTTGTAATCCGAGTTGACCAGGCCGGAGAACAGCGATTCGGAGATGCCGAGGATGATCCCACCGAGCATGGCGCCCGGCAGCGAGCCGATACCGCCAAGCACCGCGGCGGTGAACGCCTTGATGCCGATCACGAAGCCGGCGTAGAAGTCGAAAGTGCCGTAGTTCATGGTGATCAATACACCGGCCAGGGCCGCCATGGCCGCACCGATGATGAACACATAGGAAATCACCCGGTCGGTGTTGATCCCGAGAATCGAAGCCATCTTGCGGTCTTGCTGGGTCGCGCGGCACATGCGGCCCAACTTGGTGTACTTGATGACATAGGTCAGCAGGCCCATGCCGAGGAACGCGGCCACCAGGATAAAGACCTTGGTGTAGGTGAGCTGGACAAAGCCGGTGCCGACATCGACGCGCCAGGCGCCGGTGAGCAGCGTCGGTACGCCCTGTTGCTTGGCGCCCTGGGCGATCTGCGCGTAGTTCTGCAGGATCAGCGAAATCCCGATGGCGCTGATCAGCGGTGCCAGTCGCGTGGAGTTGCGCAGGGGTTTGTAGGCAATGCGCTCGATGACCCAGCCATACACCCCGGTGACGATGATGGTGAAGACCAGCGTGCCGAGCATCAGGAGCGGGAAGGATTCAATACCGAAGTAAGCCAGCAGAGCCAGACTGATTGCCGCGAGGTAAGCGGAAATCATGTAAACCTCGCCGTGGGCGAAGTTGATCATGCCGATGATGCCATAGACCATTGTGTAGCCGATGGCGATCAGGCCATAGACCGACCCGAGGGTCAGGCCATTGACCAGTTGCTGCAGGAAAATACCATCCATAACGCAATCTCACGCATTTGAGAGACTGCACAGAAGCGCACCGCGACGGCCGGGGTTCAACCGCCGTCGCAGCACAGCCATGTGCAGTTCTACGAGAAAAGACAGGTACTGCACGGACACGCGTGGCGACTGGCCGGCGCACGGGGCGCCAGCCGGGTCAGGCCTTCATGTCACTTCTGTTTTTCCAGCTGATGGTATTTGCCGTCTTTGTCCCACTGGTAGACCACGTAGTCGGAGACCTTCAGGTCGCCCTTGGCGTCCCAGGTCTTCTCGCCCATCACGGTTTTGACCGAGTGCGATTTCAGCCATTTGGCCGCGTCTTCGCCTTTGTTGGACTTGGCACCGTTGAAACCGGCAGCCAGGGCCTGGACCGAAGCGTAGGCGTACAGGGTGTAGCCTTCTGGCTCAGTACCGGCTTTACGGAATTGCTCGACGACTGCCTTGCTGTCCGGCAGCAGGCGTGGGTCGGCGCCGAAGGTCATCAGCACGCCGTCAACGTATTGCGGGCCGCCCGCTGTAGTCACAAGCTCGTCGGTCACGATGCCGTCATCGGACATGAACTTGACGTCTTTCAGGCCTTCAGTGCGCAGTTGCTTGACCAGTGGACCGGCTTCCGGGTGCAGGCCGCCGAAGTAGACGACGTCGGCTCCGGCTGCACGGATCTTGGTGACCAGGGCGCTGAAGTCTTTCTCGCCACGGGTCAGGCCTTCGTAGATCACCGGGGTCACGCCGCGCTTGATCAACTGGGCCTTGGTAGCATCCGCCAGGCCTTGGCCGTAGGTGTCCTTGTCGTGGATGACCGCGACTTTCTTGCCCTTGAGCACGTCGACGATGTAGTCGCCGGCAACGATACCCTGCTGGTCGTCACGCCCGCACATACGGAACATTGCACCCAGGCCACGTTCGGTGACCTGTGGGTTGGTGGAACCCGGGGTGATCGCGATGATGCCCGCTTCGTCGTAGATCTCCGAAGCCGGGATGGTGGAAGAGGAACAGAAGTGCCCGACAACGCCGGCGACTTTCTGGTTGGTCAGGTCCTTGGCGACCGTCACAGCCTGTTTCGGCTCGCAGGCGTCATCGCCTTTGACCAGGACGATTTTCTCGCCGTTGACGCCGCCCGCCGCGTTGACCGCATCGGCCGCCGCTTGTGCACCTTTCATGTACTGCTCGCCGAATGCCGCGTTGGCACCGGTCATCGGACCCGCTACGCCGATCTTGACGTCAGCCTGAGCAAACGCAGAAACACCCAACGCAGCAGCCACTGCGAGGGCTACAAAGCCTTTCTTGTAAAACGTCTGGGACATGAGGTGGTGCTCCAAGGTTTTTTTAGTTGGCACTGCGACTTCAATGAATGCTCAGAGCAAGGGGCGTGCCATAGGTTTTTTGTTCTGCAAAAAGTCGCTGTCTTATTGTTTTATGGACTGTTTCGGGCCCTTTTTAACTGGGCGTGCAACCGTCTAAACCGCGGAAGGTGGAACCTTTCAAGAAAAAAGGTGCAACCCAGCGGTGCCACTATTGCAACCATGGCGCCGAAGGGTGTGCAACCACCCTGTAACAACGTGCGTCACCGAAGTGCACACTCGCGGTGCGCGACTGCTACATCGCGCACCATTACAGGCTAGCCGTATCGGACAAAAGCGCCGTCCGATTCGGCATTTTTTGTTGTATCAAATGACAATCCGCAGGCACTGGCCCGCGTGATACAGCGAAAATCCCGCCTCATAGAGACCACTGCGCAGGCCTACCGCCGGTATCGGACGCATGGGCGCGAAGGGAATCGGCAGGGCTTGAGGATTTCCGTTACACAGGTAATCGGCGAACGCCTTGCCGACCACCGTCCCCGTGGTCACCCCACGCCCGTTGTAGCCGGTGACTGCCACTAAACCGGGCGCCGGTTCGAACAGGCGCATCAGATGGTCGGGGGTAAAGGCGATGCAGCCGGTCCAGGTGCATTCCCAGTCGACCTTTTTCAGGTAGGGGAAATAGTGCTGCTGCACCCGGTCTGCCCAGGCCCGCAGGAACCACGCCGGTTTCTGGTTGCCGTTGCCCAGGCTGCCCAGCAACAGGCGACCGTCTGCGTCGCGGCGAATACTGCTGAGCACCTGGCGGGTATCCCAGGAGCCCTGTCCGCCTGGCAGGATCTGCCGCGCGGCCTCTTCGGTCAGCGGACTGGACGCGACCTGGTAGTAGTAGCCCGGAAAGAAGTTGCGCCGCAGCTCGGTCCATTCGCCTTCGGTGTAGGCATTGGAGGCCATCACCACCTGTTCGGCACTGACCGCGCCCTCGGCGGTCTGCACCGACCAGCGCTGGCCCTGGCGTTCCAGGCGGGTGACCGGGGAATGGTCGAACAACTGCGCACCCAGCCGCGAGGCGGCCTTGGCCAGGCCCGAGGTATAGGCCATGGGGTTGAGGGTACCGGCGCGCCGGTCGAGCAAGGCGGCGGCGACCTTCCTGGTCCCGGTGGCGATTTCGCAGTCCTTGCCGGTGAGCAGCTCCACTGGTGCGCCGCGACGTTTCCACTGCGCTTCGCGGCTGCGCAGATCGGCCTCGCCCTTGGCGTTGTGGGCCATGTGCAAGGTGCCTTCGCGGCGCAGCTGGCAATCGATGCCATGCTTGTCCACCAGGCTGAATACCAGGGCCGGCGCGGCCCCGAGCATGCGGTTGAGCTGGCTGCCCACCGCTTCGCCGAAACCGGCTTCGATCTCGTCCGGGGGAATCCACATCCCGGCATTGACCAGCCCCACATTGCGCCCGGAGCCGCCGTGGCCGGTGCGATGGGCTTCCAGTACACAGACGCTCTTGCCTTGTTCACGCAGGTGGATCGCGGCCGAGAGCCCGGTGATACCGGCGCCGATAACGCAGACATCGACCTTCAGCTCGCCCTTGAAGGACGGCGCTTCAGGCCGCTGTGGTGTGAGTGTTTCCCATAGACATTCTTCGCGTAACGGCATTGCCAGACTCCGAAAATGAAACCCAACAAACACACTCCAGACTTAACTTGTTGCGGCAGACTGACTGAATGTGGCGAGGGGGCTTGACCCCGTTCGGCTGCGCAGCAGTCGTAAAATCGGTCGATGCGTTCTGCCTGATAGCTCGCGATTACCGATTTCAGGGCCGCTTCGCGCCCCAACGGGGGCAAGCCCCCTCGCCACAGGGACCTGCCTCGCACCTTCGTTAATCGAAGGTGATGCCCTGGGCCAGCGGCAATTCCAGCGAGTAGTTCACGGTATTGGTCTGGCGGCGCATGTAACCGCGCCAGGCGTCCGAACCCGACTCACGACCGCCGCCGGTTTCCTTCTCGCCGCCAAAGGCGCCGCCGATCTCCGCACCGCTCGGGCCGATGTTGACGTTGGCAATGCCGCAGTCGCTGCCCACCGCCGACATGAACTGCTCGGCCTCGCGTACATCAGTGGTGAAGATGCACGAAGACAGACCTTGTGGCACCGCATTGTTCAAGCGCAGGGCTTCGGCGAATTCGTTGTAACCGATCACGTAGAGAATCGGTGCAAAGGTTTCGTGGCAGACCACTTCGCTCTGCTCCGGCATCTCGACGATGGCCGGCGACACGTAATAGGCATTCGGGAATTTGTCCTGCAACTGGCGCTCGCCGCCGAACACCCGGCCGCCTTCGCTCAGGGCCTGTTCCAGGGCGTCCTGCATGTTCTCGAAGCTTTGCTTGTCAATCAGCGGGCCGACCAGGTTGCCTTCCAGCGGATGGCCGATACGGACCTTGGAATAGGCCGCCTTCAAGCGGGTGACAATCTCCGCCTTGACCGATTCATGGGCAATCAGACGTCGCAAGCTGGTGCAGCGCTGGCCGGCGGTGCCGACGGCGCTGAACAGAATCGCCCGCACGGCCATGTCCAGGTCGGCGCTTGGGCCGAGGATCATCGCGTTGTTGCCGCCCAGTTCCAGGATGCTGCGGGCAAAGCGCGCGGCGACTTTCGGTGCCACTTCGCGGCCCATGCGGGTGCTGCCGGTGGCGCTGATCAGGGCCACACGCGGGTCATCGACCAGGGCGGCACCGGCATCGCGGCCACCGATGATCACCTGGCTCAGGTACTCGGGCGCATCGCTGAAGTTTTTCAGTACACGCTCGAACAGGGCCTGGCAGGCCAGCGCGGTCAGCGGGGTCTTTTCCGAAGGTTTCCAGATCACCGAGTTACCGCACACCAGCGCCAGGGTGGTGTTCCAGGCCCAGACCGCGACCGGGAAGTTGAAGGCGCTGATCACGCCGACCACACCCAGCGGGTGCCAGGACTCACGCATATGGTGGCCCGGACGCTCGGAGGCGATGGTCAAGCCGTACAGCTGGCGCGACAGGCCCACGGCGAAATCGCAGATATCGATCATTTCCTGCACTTCACCCAGGCCTTCCTGGGTGATCTTGCCGGCTTCCCAGGAGACCAGCTCACCGAGGTCGGCCTTGAATTCACGCAACACTTCGCCGAACTGGCGCACCAGCTCGCCACGGCGCGGGGCCGGCACCTTGCGCCAGGCGTCGAAGGCGCGCTCGGCACGGCTGACCTGCTGCTCGACTTCAGCGGCGCCCTCCCAGTTCACGCCGGCGATGCGGCTGCCGTCGATGGGCGAATGCACGGGCTGTTTGCCCTGTTGATACAGCGCCGGGTTCACACCAAGACGATCAAGCAATGCGGCAACCATGGGGGTCACTCCTGTAGGCAAAAAACGGAACGCTTGCGTCGAAAACAACACGACGATTCAGACCTTCAGTTGTAGCGGCCTTCAGCTTTGCCAACAAACGACGATTAGGCGAGATATCATTCCATTTATTCATGCAGCGCAAGACAGAAGAAAAAGGCCCGTCCATGCTGAATAAAAGATACCTGCCTTCGATCACGGCCCTGCAATGCTTCGAAGCCGTCACCCGCCACCTGAGCTTCACCCGCGCGGCAGAAGAGCTGAACCTGACCCAGAGCGCCGTGAGCAAACAGGTCGCGCAGCTGGAAGAGCTGTTGCAGCACCTGCTGTTCCGCCGGGTACGGCGACGCCTGCAACTGACGCCGGCCGGGGATCTGTACCTGGTGGAAGTCCGAAAAATCCTGACCCAGGTGGAGATGTCGACCCACTACCTGCGCTCCTACGGCGGTGAAACCGAAGTCCTGCGGGTATCCACGCCCTCGACCTTCGGCGCCCGCTGGCTGGTGCCGCGGCTCAAGGGCTGGCGCCTGCGTCACCCGCATATCCACCTGGACCTGTGCAACGAACAGGAAGCCGACGACCTGTTGCAGGGCCGCAGCGACCTGGCGTTCTATTTCGGCCAGGGTTCGCGCCCGGGCACCGAGTGCGTGAAGCTGTTCGGTGAAGAGCTGGTGGCGGTGTGCGCGCCGGGCTGCCTGCCGGAGAAACCCTTCAGCGATCCGACGCAGTTGAGCGAGCTGGTGTTGTTGCAGAACGCCTCGCGGCCCCAGGCCTGGCACGACTGGTTCGACAGCCAGGGTTATCACACCGAGCACAGTTACCACGGGCCGCGTTTCGAGACGTTCTATATGTGCATCCGCGCCGCCCAGGTCGGTTGCGGGGTGGCGTTGCTGCCCAGGTTCCTGGTGGAAGAGGAACTGGTCGAGGGCAAGCTGGTGCTCGCCTGGCCCTATGCGATGCCCGGTCATGACGCCTATTACCTGGCGTACCCGGAGCATTCGGCGGAGGTGCCGAAGGTGCGGGATTTCGTGAGCTGGATGCTGGAGCAGATCGACAACCCTACTCAGGAGTGATCTCCCTGCTGCAGACACACCGTTTCATGAACACCGCAAAACTTGTAGGAGCGGCCGGTCGACGCTCGATTGCCCGCGAAGCTTTTGGCGGTCTCACAGGCCTCTTCGCTGGCAAGCCATGCTCCTGCAGAGGGTGTTGTCGCTTAAAAAATCGCTGGTAAAACCGCCAGCGGATATGCGCCACTAGCAGCCTTCATTCAAGAACTGCCAGGACGCCGCCGCAGCGCGCGACTGGCATGGAGATACCCGTTATGAGCGATAAGGCCTTTGGCGATCGCATTGTGCAGAACCTGCTGGACACCGACTTCTACAAGCTGACCATGATGCAGGCGGTGCTGCACAACTACCCCAACGTCGAAGTCGAATGGGATTTCCGCTGCCGCAACAGTGAAGACCTGCGTCCGTACCTGGCGGAAATCCGCTACCAGGTCGAACGCCTCGCCGAACTGAGCCTGAGCGCCGACCAATTGGGCTTCCTGGAGCGCATCAGCTTCCTCAAGCCGGACTTCCTGCGCTTCCTCGGCCTGTTCCGCTTCAACCTGCGCTATATCCACACCGGGATCGAGAACGGCGAGCTGTTTATCCGCCTGCGCGGCCCGTGGCTGCATGTGATCCTGTTCGAAGTGCCGCTGCTGGCCATCGTCAGCGAAGTGCGCAACCGTTATCGCTATCAGGAAACCCTGCTGAGCCAGGCCCGCGAACAGCTATACCGCAAGTTCGACTGGCTGAACGCCAATGCCTCCCCCGAAGAGCTGTCGGAGCTGCAGGTCGCCGACTTCGGCACCCGCCGGCGCTTCTCCTACCGGGTCCAGGAAGAAGTGGTCAGCGTGCTCAAGCACGACTTCCCCGGACGCTTCGTCGGCACCAGCAACGTGCACCTGGCCCGCGAATTCGACATGAAGCCCCTGGGCACCATGGCCCACGAATGGATCATGGCCCACCAGCAACTCGGTCCGCGCCTGATCGACAGCCAGATCGCCGCGCTCGACTGCTGGGTTCGCGAATACCGCGGCCTGCTCGGCATCGCCCTGACCGACTGCATCACCACCGATGCCTTCCTCACGGATTTTGACCTGTACTTCGCCAAGCTCTTCGACGGTTTGCGCCACGATTCCGGCGATCCGGTGATCTGGGCCGAAAAATGCATCAATCGTTATCACCAGCTGGGCATCGACCCGATGAGCAAGACCCTGGTGTTTTCCGACAGCCTCAGTCTGCCCAAGGCCCTGGGGATATTCCGGGCGCTGCGCGGTCGGATCAATGTCAGCTTCGGCATCGGCACCAACCTCACCTGCGACATCGAGGGGGTGGAACCGATGAGCATCGTGCTTAAAATGACCGCCTGCAACGGCCAGCCCGTGGCGAAGATCTCCGACGAGCCGGGCAAGGCCCAGTGCAAGGACCCGAACTTCGTGGCCTACCTGCGCCATGTGTTCCAGGTCCCCGGCTAGAGACTCGCCCAACCGTACCGATCAACCTGTTCCAGACCCCATCCCGCAAGGAGTGAATCATGCAAGCCGTACAGCGCCAGATTGCTGAACAGCTCAAGGTCCAGCCACCGTTCGCCGACCAGGCCGCCCTCGAAGCCGAAGTGGCGCGGCGGATCGCCTTTATCCAGGATTGCCTGCTGAACTCCGGGCTCAAGACCCTGGTGCTGGGTATCAGCGGCGGCGTCGACTCGCTGACCGCCGGCCTCCTGGCCCAGCGCGCCATGCATGAGCTGCGCGAGCGCACCGGCCACCAGGATTACCGCTTCATTGCGGTGCGCCTGCCGTACGAAACCCAGTTCGACGAACACGAAGCCCAGGCCTCGGTGGACTTTATCGCCCCCGACGAGCGCCACACGGTGAATATCGGCCCGGCGGTCAAGTCGCTGGCAGCGGAAGTCGCCGCCTTCGAAGGCAAGGCCGCGGTGTCGCGAGACTTCGTCCTCGGCAATACCAAGGCGCGCATCCGCATGGTCGCCCAGTACACCATCGCCGGCGCCGCCCATGGCCTGGTGATCGGCACCGACCACGCGGCAGAAGCGGTGATGGGCTTCTTCACCAAGTTCGGTGACGGCGCCTGCGACCTGGCGCCCTTGAGCGGGCTGGTGAAAAACCAGGTCCGGGCCATCGCCCGGCACTTCGGCGCTCCGGAGTTCCTGGTGGAAAAAATCCCCACCGCCGACCTCGAAGACCTGGCACCGGGCAAGCCCGACGAAGCCTCCCACGGCGTGACCTATGCCGAGATCGACGCCTTCCTGCACGGCGAGCCAGTGCGTCAGGAAGCCTTCGACATCATCTGTCGGACCTACGAAAAAACTCATCACAAACGTGAGATGCCATTTGCACCGTGATTGAGTTGGCGGGAATGTCGTAGGAAACGTCTCTTTTTCCGCCTAACACTTGAGGCAGCATCGGTCACTGGGCAGTCTTCGCCGCATCCAGTTGGCAGGGCCCCATCCGATGCTGCTCAATCGCAAATACCCCAAATTGCACGCGCAATCCGTGTTCCGCCACCCGTGGTTTTTTCCGCTGCTCGGCGCGCTCGGGGTGATCTGCTGGGTTGCCACCGCCGCCAGCACGCCGGACCAGCATGCCGCCGGCCAACCCAGTGCCGCGCATTTTCTGCTGATCGCCCAGATGCCGGCGCAAATCGCCTTGCGGGCCAACGCGCACTACATCCCGAGCACCAACCAGGCCGGCTGCCCCTATCAACCGCCGGTGCTGCACTTCAATACCCCCCTCGCCGACACACCGCGCAGCTCCGACTTCAAGGTGCCCCTGGGCTACGAATTGCCTGACTGCAAGCTGCATCTGAGTGAAGTGGACTTCGAGACCGAGGCGTTCTACGGACCTGACAACCTGAACCGCAGCATCACCCATGGCGGCTCGATTGCCGTGCGCGACAACCTGCGACCGGGGGTGTCGGGTTTTCCAAGCTCGGGGGAAAAACAGTATGAGGGCTTGTGCGACTGGGAGATTACCGACCCCGAAGCCCTCTTCGGACCTGGCCAGGTACTCACCTGCCATGCGCTGGACGATCAGGGGCGGGTGATCGGCGGGAATCGCAAACCCTCCCGGCTCGGCGGAACCCTGAGCCTGGAGGACCTGCAAGGCAAACGTATTCGCCTGAATCTCAAGATGAAGGAGCAACCCTGACCGCTGGGCCAGGGTTGCGGCGCGGGTTACTTGACCTCGAGCTTGCCTTTCATGATCGAATTGTGGCCCGGGAACGAGCAGAAGAACTCGTAGTCCTCACCGGCGGTCAGTTTCGACACGTCGAAGGTGACCGAGTCTTTTTCACCGGCACCGATGATCTTGGTGTGGGCGATGATGCGGGTGTCGCCGTCTTTCAGGTAGTTCTTGTCGATCCCGGCGCTCATGCCATCGGTCGCGATCCCGGTCATGTCGGAGGCCTTGCTCAGCACCCAGTTATGGCCCATGACGTTCTTCGGCAGACTGCCGGCATGGCTCAGGTTCACGGTGAAGTTCTTGCAGCTCTTGTCGACGGTGATTTCCTTGACGGTGAAGGACATCTGGTCGGTGGAGTCGACATCGACCGAGCATTCGGCGGCAAGCAATTGGCCACTGGCGAGGGCCAACAGGGATACCGCAACAACTTTGGCGAACATGGTGAATCTCCAAGGCAGGGTATGAAAATCAAGGGCTAAAATGGGGAGAATAGCCAAAATCGGGCTCAGTTCTCCTGATCTGCATCAACAGATTGTATACAATCCTATGCTATCGCTTCGATGGATACAATCAAACAGCCAGACGAACCGGCGCCCCCTAACATTAGGACGTTCTCAGCCAACGGAGCGTCTACCATGTCTATTAACAGCCTGCTGCAAAGCTTGCTCGCCGCTTACGCCTGCGGGGCCAGCGGTACCTTTGAAAGGCCCTCGCGCGAGGTTTAATCCTTGGAGAGTCGCCGGCCAGCCTTTACTCTGGGGCCACGCTTGTCGCCGTAAACCATTGTTTCGTGTGCTGCGCCACGAACACAGGCAGAATACGCGCCGCTCAACCTCACCTTCGACCCCAGAGGATCGCCCATGGCCAAACCCAATTACTCCTTTGCCAAACGTCAGCGCGACCTGGCCAAAGAGCAGAAGAAAGAGGAAAAACTGCAACGCAAGAAAACCACCGCAGAAGAAGAGGCCGCGGCCTTGTTGAACCCGGAAGCGGAAGGCGAAGAAACCGAGGCGCAAGATCCAACGCCGAACGCCTGATCGCACCGAGCTCTGCTCCTACAGATTCAGGGCGTACGCAAAATCCGCGCTCGACGCCAAACTGTAGGAGCCGGGCTTGCCCGCGAAGGGGCCCTCAGGACCGCCAAAAGCTTCGCGAGCAAGCTCTGTTCCCACAGGTTCCGTAGCGTTTCGAAGTCACATCCGGCTCAGTTGGCCGACCGCCCCACATCCCCCATCGGCATCACCGTCACCTGCACTTCAGGGTCATGGTTGCCGCCCCCCAGAATCACCCCACGCAACGGCGACACATCGGAGAAATCCCGGCCCCAGGCCAGGGTGATGTGCTCCAGGGCCGGCTGCACATTGTTGGTTGGATCGAAATCCACCCAGCCCGACACCGGACAGAACACCGACACCCAGGCATGGGAGGCATCGGCACCGATCAGGCGCGGCTGGCCGGGCGGTGGCTGGGTCAGCAGATAACCACTGACATAACGCGCCGCCAGGCCCCGCGAGCGCAGGCAGGCGAGCATCAGGTGGGCAAAGTCCTGGCAAACCCCGCGCCGCCGCTCCAGCACCTCCACCAGCGGCGTGGCGACCTGGGTCGCTTCGGCATCGAAGGTGAACTCGCTGAAGATTTTCTCCATCAATGCCTGGACGCCCATCAGCAAGGGACGTCCGCTGGGGAAGCAGCTCTCGGAAAACTCGACGAAGCTTTTCTTCAGATGCACGTAAGGCGATTCGAAGCGATAACGGCAGGCTTCGAGAATTTCCGGATTCAACGCCTGGCCGCTGTAGGTCAGGGCATTGCGCGTGTCATCCCAAGCGGCTGACACATTGAAATCCACCGCCGGCCGCGCCAGCACCTCGACATTCAGCCAGGCATTGACCAGCAACTCGTCATGGGGCCGCTCGAACGCCAACCGGGTCAACGGATTGCCGAACACATCGAGCTCATCCCGGCGACTGGTGGGTTCGGGGCTGATCTTCAACATCTGCTCGCTGCACACTTGCCAGTCACAAGCCCGCGGCCACAGGTGGGCGAGTTGCTGGGCCAGGGACACCGGGCTGTCGTAGTGATAATGGGTATCGTGGAAAATCTGGTAGAGGGCACTCATCACACGGACACCGTCTGCTGGCTGACATCGTCGACATGGGCAAAATGCCGCAAGGCCAGGCGATCGGAGACCTGGCCGCTGGCATCGGCGATTTCCTGCAACAGCTCGGCCAGACCGTCGAGCACATCGCGCACGCCGGTCTCGCCGAACAGGGCGCTTTCCAGGTTGCCGAGATCGAAACGCCCCAGACGCTCGACCAGCTGGTTCAGCCCCAACTCCCGCGGGACGCCGAAGTCATCGTTCAAGCGACGCAAGGTGCGGCTTACCAGCTTCAGCTGGAACAGCACCGCATGGGGGTTCTGCTCATCCAGCAGCAACAGGTCGAGCACCGGGATCAGTTGCGGCACCGCGAGGTAGCGCGAGCGATAGGTGATGCTGCTGTTGCCCAACTCCAGCAACCACTCCAGCCCGGCCTGATCGAACACCGCGATGCCGCGCAGGAAGGCCGCGAGGCTGCTGCTGAGAAATTGCAGGCGCTCGATGCGCCGACCGATCATCAGGAAGCGCCAGCCCTCGTCGCGGGTCATATCGTCCAGGGCAAAACCGGACAACGCCGCCAGGGACATGACCAGACGGTTGAGGAAATCCAGCAGCTCGCCGAAGTTCGGGTCTTCGCTTTCCAGGCTCAGGGCTTCGCGTTGCAGTTCCACCAGCGCCTGCCAGTTTTCCCGCGACAGCTTGCCGCGTACCTGGGACGCCGCCCACTGCAAGCGCTGCAGATTGGAGCGCAGGCTGAACGGCCAGTCGTCGCCGAGCAGGGCCGCCAGCAGGCGCTCGGGCAACTCGCCCTCGTCCGGCAGCAGCATCAGGCTTTCGCCAAGCTCCACCGCCGCCTGCAAGGCCTGGGGATCGTCGCCGTCGACATAGCGCGCCAGCATGATCCGCAACAAGCGCGCACTGTCGTCGCAACGCTCACAGTAGCGGCCGAACCAGAACAGGTTTTCCACCACCCGCGACGGCAGGTAGGGATCGCGTCGCACCAGGTCGCGGACCCCGAGGGAACGCTGGGTGCGCCATTGCTCGCCGCTGGGCGTGCGCTCGCTGAGCACCCAGGTGTCCTTGCTCGCACCACCGCGCTGCATTGACACCACCTCGGCATCGGCATCCGCCGCCACCCGTGTCAGGCCACCGGGCAACACCCGATAACCGTCGGCGCTGGCAACGGCGTACACGCGCATGCCGATGGCCCTCGGTTGCAAGACGCCCTCCTCGGCTTGCCAGATCGGCGCCTGGGACAACTGCGCCAGCTCCTGGGCGACATAGGCATAGGGCCGTGCACGCATGCGCTCGGCCAACGCCTGGCGTTGTTCGTCATCAAGATCACGACCGAACACCGGGACAAAACTCTGGGACGGGAACGCCGGCTTGATCAACAGTTCAGGCAGTTTTTCCAGGGCCTGGGCCAGCACCGGCGGCTCGCCGCACCACCAGGTGGCGATGGACGGCAGGATCAGTTCCTCACCGAACAGGTGCTGGTTGATCTTCGGCAGGAAGCCCAGCAAACCGGGCGACTCCAGCACGCCGCTGCCCAGGGCATTGGCTACCAGCACCCGGCCCTGGCGCACCGCCTCCAGCAGGCCGGGCACGCCCAGGGCCGAGTCGGTGCGCAGTTCCAGCGGATCGCAGAAGTCGTCGTCGAGCCGGCGCATGATCGCGTGCACCCGCTGCAGGCCGCTCAGGGTCTTGAGGTAGACCGTGGCGTCGCGCACCGTCAGGTCGCCGCCCTCCACCAGCGGGTAGCCCAGTTGGCGCGCCAGGTAGAGGTGTTCGAAATAGCTTTCGTTGAAACGGCCCGGGGTCAGCAACACCACCAGCGGCGCCTCGGCGTCGCTCGGCGCCTGGCGTACCAGGGTTTCCTGCAGGGTGCGGAAGAACCCGGCCAGGTGATGCACCCGCAGGTCGCGGTACAGATCGGGAAAGGCCCGCGACACAATGGTGCGGTTTTCCAGGGCATAGCCGGCCCCGGAGGGCGCCTGGGTCCGATCCGCCGTGACCCACCAGCGACCGTCCGGCGTGCGCGCCAGGTCCACGGCGAACAAGTGCAGGAAGGTCCCGGCCGGCGGCTGGATACCCTGGCAGGGCCAGAGGAAATTGTTGTGGCCGAAGACCAGCTCGGCGGGCAGCAGGCCGTCGCGAATCAGGGTCTGCGGGCCATAGAGATCGGCCAGCACCGCATTCAGCAGCCGCGCGCGCTGGGCAATGCCCGCCGCCACCCGCTGCCATTCGTCCGCGGGGATGATGTGCGGCAACAGATCGAGCTCCCAGGGCCGGTCGGCGCCCTTGGGGTCGGCATAGACGTTATAAGTCACGCCATTTTCCTGGATCTGCCGGGCCAACAAGGCCTGGCGCTGAGCCAGTTGTACAGGCGTGCTGCGTTGCAACTGGTCGAGCAGCGGCCGCCAATGCGCACGCACGGCGCCGCCGTCGTCCAGCAGTTCGTGATAGGTCCCCGCTGTCAGCGGGTAGCGGTCAAGCAGGTCGGGCATGGAGAGCTCGGCAGACGGCAAGGGCAATCAGGTTAACGCAGACAGATGACGCACGGATACGCGAAAACTCCGTGCGCCCTGTCAGATTTATGTGTGTCGCAAGTCCAATGTCATCGGCAGTTCGTCGTTGATCTTCAACGTCGGAATCGGCAACGTGCCAGGACTGTGGCCAAGGCGGAAGAACCGCGCCATACGCCGGCTTTCCGCTTCGTTGGCGTTCACCGGCAAGGTCTCGTAGTTGCGCCCGCCCGGGTGGGCGACATGGTACTGGCAACCGCCGAGGGAGCGATGCATCCAGGTGTCGAGCAGGTCGAACACCAGCGGCGCATGGACCGGGATGGTCGGTTGCAGGCAGTTGGCCGGTTGCCAGGCGCGATAACGCACACCAGCGACAAACTCACCGACCCGCCCGGTGGGCTGCAGCGGGACCGCCACGCCATTGCAGGTCAGCAGATAGCGTTGCGGCGCCAGGCCACTCAACTTGACCTGCAGGCGCTCCAGGGACGAATCCACGTAGCGCACCGTGCCACCGACCGCGCCCTCCTCGCCCAGCACATGCCAGGGTTCGAGGGCCTGGCGCACTTCCAGTTCGATGCCATTGACCGCGTAGTCGCCGACTTTCGGGAAACGGAACTCCAGGTGTGCGGCGAACCACTCGGCACGCAGGGGATAACCGGCGGCGTTGAGGTCGACGATCACATCGGCGAAATCCTGCTCGATAAAGTGCGGCAACAGGAAGCGGTCATGCAGTTCGGTGCCCCAGCGCGCCAGCTTGGGCGGCGCATAGGGCTCGCGCCAGAACCGCGCCACCAGCGCCCGCAGCAGCAGTTGCTGGGTCAGGCTCATGCGCGCGTGAGGCGGCATTTCAAAGGCGCGCAGCTCCAGCAGGCCCAGGCGCCCCGTGGCACCGTCCGGCGAGTAGAGCTTGTCGATGCAGAACTCGGCGCGGTGGGTGTTGCCGGTCACGTCGATCAGCAGGTTGCGCAACAGGCGATCCACCAACCAGGGCGGACATTCCTCGCCCGGTTGCGGCATCTGCGCAAAGGCGATTTCCAGTTCGTACAGCGAGTCATTGCGCGCTTCGTCCACCCGCGGCGCCTGGGAGGTCGGGCCGATAAACAGCCCGGAGAACAGGTAGGACAGCGACGGGTGATTGTGCCAATAGCTGATCAGGCTGCGCAGCAGATCGGGACGGCGCAGGAACGGCGAGTCCGCCGGCGTGGCGCCGCCGAGGACAAAATGGTTGCCGCCGCCGGTGCCGGTATGGCGCCCGTCGATCATGAATTTTTCGGTGGTCAGGCGGGTCTGGCGCGCCTCCTCATAGAGGAACTCGGTGCGCTCGACCAACTCGTCCCAGGTGGCGGACGGCTGCACATTGACCTCGATCACGCCCGGGTCGGGGGTGATCCGGAAATTCCCCAGGCGCGCATCGTGGGGTGGCTCGTAGCCTTCCAGCAAGACCGGGCAATGCAGCTCCTCGGCGGTGGCTTCAATGGCGCTGACCAGTTCCAGATAGTCTTCGACCCGCTCCAGCGGTGGCATGAACAGGTACAAGCGACCACCGCGCGCTTCGGCGCACAAGGCGGTGCGGGTCAGCCAGGCGGCCGACTCGTCGATCTTCGGCACCCGCTCCTCGCTGACCACAGGTTCGCCGTGGACCTTGAGTGCGGCGGTGTCCGGCAGCTCGGGCAAATCCTGGTTCGGATCGGTCGGGTGCACAAACGGATATTCCGCCGCCGTCACCCAAGGCTGGGAAGCCAATGGCAGGCGATAACCCAGCGGCGAATCCCCCGGCACCAACCGGCAATGGCTGTCACGCAGGTACCAGCGCCCGCTCTGCCAGCGGTCATTGGCGGCGGTGCGGGCCAGCGGCAGCACCTGGCCGATGACCTTGTCCAGGCCCTGGGAGAACACCTTGCGCAGCCGCGCGCGCTCCAGTTCGTCATCCAGTCGTGGGTCTGTGGCCGTGACGTTGATCGGCAACTGCCCCTCGCGCCACAGGTAGTAGAAATTGTCCTCGTAGGCCGGGAAGACGAAGCGCGTCGGCAACTTCAGACGCTCGGCGACACTCGCCAGGAAACGCCCGGCCATTTCGCCGTCCGCACCGTAGTCTTCCTGCTCATCGGCGATCAGCGCGTTGTTGTGCCAGATCGGCACGCCGTCGCGGCGCCAGTAGCTATTGAGCGACCAGCGCGGCAACTGCTCGCCGGGGTACCACTTGCCCTGGCCGAAATGCACCAGGCCTTGGGGGGCATAACGCTTGCGCATGCGCTGGAACAGTTCGGCGGACAGCCGGCGCTTGTCCGGGCCCAGGGCGGCGGTGTTCCACTCGGCGCCGTCGGGGTCGTCAATGGAGACGAAGGTCGGCTCGCCGCCCATGGTCAGGCGTACATCGCCTTCGAGCAGGTCGGCATCGATCTGCCGGCCCAAAGCCTGGATCGCCAGCCATTGTTCCTCGGTGTAGGGCTTGGTGACGCGCGGCGCCTCCCAGATCCGCTCCACCGACATTTCATGGCTGAACTCGCACTCGCAAGGTTCCACCAGGCCACTGATCGGCGCCGCTGACGACGGATCGGGACTACAGGCCAACGGAATATGCCCTTCGCCGGCGAACAGCCCGGAAGTGGCGTCCAGGCCGATCCAGCCGGCACCCGGCAGATAGACTTCGCACCAGGCGTGCAGGTCGGTGAAGTCGACCTCGGTGCCAGACGGGCCATCGAGGGCTTTCACGTCGGCGGTGAGCTGGATCAGGTAGCCGGAGACAAACCGCGCCGCCAGCCCCAGGTGACGCAGCAGTTGCACCAGCAGCCAGGCCGAGTCGCGGCAGGAGCCGGAGGCGTTGACGAGGGTCTGCTCGGGCGTCTGCACGCCGGGCTCCATACGGATCAGGTAGCCGATGTCTTCGCTCAGGCGCTGGTTGAGAGCCACCAGGAAATCCACGCTGGGCAGCGGCGTACGCTCGATGCCGTCCAGGTAGGCCTGGAACCTGGGCGTCAGCGGCAGCTTCTCCAGATAGGGCGACAGCTCGTGCTTTTCATCGGCGGCGTAGGTGAACGGGATTTTCTCGGCGTAGGGCTCGAGGAAAAAGTCGAACGGATTGAACACCGCCATCTCGGCGACCAGGTCGACCTCGATGCGCAGTTCCGTGGTTTTTTCCGGGAACACCAGCCGCGCCAGATAATTGCCCTGGGGGTCCTGTTGCCAGTTGATGAAATGCTGCTCGGGCTGGACCTTCAGCGCATAGGACAAAATCCGCGTGCGACTGTGGGCCGCCGGACGCAGGCGAACGATCTGCGGACCGAGCTCGATGGCGCGTTCATAGCGGTAATGCGTGACATGGTGCAATGCGACATGGATCGACACGGCGTGCCTCCTGCGAGCCTGGGCTTATACCTGTGCGCGCAAGACTTATGCCACTTGGCCAAGTCCTGCGCTTTCGGCGTGAGTCGTGCTCGCTCAGCTAAGCACAGCACCAGAATGGCGCCAGCCTGAGGGCGTAGTGCAGAGAGTCGCACAGAAACGGGGCGAATGGTCGAACGACGTTCTCAGCGTGGTTTGCGCCGGGCCTTCAGGGCATTTTTCAGGGCTTCGCGCTGGTGGCGAATATCGACGAGTTTGCTGCGCATTTCGCGGTGGCGCTTGCTGTTGAGCAAGAGCAGTCCCAGCAACGGAAACAGCACAGCCAGTGCATAGATGACTTTATGCGGACGATTCTCGAGGGTCGGCAATACGCTCAACAGGCACACCACCAGCACCACGACCAATCCCCACACCCACTGCGGCCTGCCGCGCACCACCATGAAATTGCAGTGCACCACGACCAGTGTGACCGCCGCGCCCCCCACGACCGACCAGGTCGCCTGCTCGCCGAGTGAGGCACCGGCGAAATAGAACGCCGCCACCAACGGAATAGCACAGGCCAATGAGAACAGCGCCGCGAAAATACCGCCGATAAAGGTCGGGAAATAACGCGATAGAAAACGCGGCAGACTCAGGTCGTCCATCACTCCTCCAACTCTTCGTATAAACCGACCGCAATGGTTTTGACATTACCCGACAAACCGCTGCCGAGCAGGCCAATCGCCGCGCTCAGGGAGTCCTTGATCTGGGTGACGGTGGCGTGTTTCAGCTCGGTTGGGGTGAAGCGCTTGGGCAGTTCTCCAGCCAGTTGCTTGAGTTTGAGCATCTTCGGTGTCAACCGTGGATCGTTGATGCTGAGCAACTCCTTGGTCAACTTCGACCTTTCCTGGCGCGTCAGTCCGCGCAACACTTCACGCAGACTCTTACCGGTAGTGGCCTTGGCCACCTTCACCAGTTTTATAGTGGTCAAGGTGGAAGCCCCTACGCCCAACAGCGAGGCCGCGTCCAGGCCAATCGAGGCATATTGGTACCACTCTTCACTGTCCAGCTTGTCGTTGAACGATGGGTTGACCACTTCCGCCACCGTTCGGATGCTCCCGGCGAAACACTGCACCGAACTGGCGGCCGCGGCGGTATAACCCAGAACCACAACCACCGAACTGGCCCCGGCACTGAAGGGAACCGCAACCGAGCCACTGAGCACGACAATCCAGCCCAATACCGCCCCGGCGCAGGACAAGGTGGTATTGATGGCCTCTCCAACCAGACGCGACTCGCGGGGATTGTCCTGCACCTGCTGGGCAAACTGCACCGGCGCAATGTACTTCTGCGCCTCGCGCAAAATGATGCGCTTGGGCTTGATACTGCAGATCGGCTGGAATTCGCGCAGGGTGACGACGTTGAAGTCGGCGTCGATATAGACCACGCCGGCCCCGACGATGCCTGGGTCGGCATCAATCGCCGCAAAGAGCTTCGGCAGGTTGATCTGGCTTTCGATGCGTTGGCGGGCGAGGAATTGCGAGGGGCTGGAATCCATGCCGATGCCAGGGAGCGGGTTGCTCATGCAGTGTTCATCCTTGAATCGAGCGCTTGGAAATTCGCCGCACCTTAGCAAACGAACAAGGTCTCCGATAGAAACCAAAACGCCATTACGCAACGGTTTTGGCTACCCAAGAAAGAGTGGAACCTTTGAACTGATCAGACAGCAGAACGCCAGCAAGATGCTGGCGTTCTGTGTTTTGTTGCCTGAGGCTCTCAGATCAGCACTGCCTCAGCGCGGCACCACCGGCTTGCGGGTCGGCTTGTTGCCTTTGCCCTTGGCCGCGTCGGCACGCTCCTTGGCGGCCTGCTTGTTACGGGCAAACGCGGCGGCCTTGGCCTGTTCGCGTTTGTCCCA
>Ga0302155_10000107_pt1 | contig 67845 bp, 71 predicted proteins | sample I_Bog_N3_1_FD_193508 | JGI IMG/M metagenome (GOLD analysis project Ga0302155, IMG submission 193508) | Peat permafrost microbial communities from Stordalen Mire near Abisko, Sweden - I_Bog_N3_1 | ecosystem: Environmental > Terrestrial > Soil > Wetlands > Peat | place: Sweden: Abisko, Stordalen... | reverse complement strand
CTGGAACGCCGCGCGCCAGGGGGGCGACGCCTTCGCCAGCGCGCTGGCCGGCAGTGGCGCCAAACTCCAGGTGCGCTACCGCGCCGGCAATCAGCAAGCGGCGCAATGGCTCGATTTCTTTGCCCCCTATCACGCCCAGCTTTTGAGCGTGGAACAACGTCACACGCTGAACACCCTGAGCCCGCAGCAATTGAGCGGGCAAGCACTGGCGGCGCTGTACCAACCGATGGGCATGCCACGTTTTGTCAGTTGGGGCGATGACCCGCTAAACCTGTACGCCAACTGGCTGGCCCAGCGCGCCGAACAAAGCCCGGTGCGCGTGAACGATGGTCGTCTGGCGCTCAGCCATAACGATCAGCAGTACACGCTGCTGATGCTGGAGCAAGCCGGATCGGCCTTTTCCATGAGCGAACAACAGGCGCTACTGCCGATTCTTGAGCGCGCGCGCCAGGCGGCGCTAAGCGCGGCGCCCGGGGTAGAGGTTCTGGTGGTCGGTGTACCGATTTACGCGGCGGCGGCGGCTAATCAGGCGCAACGCGAAGTGCACACCATCGGCATCGGCTCGCTGTGCGGCATTGTGCTGCTGACGCTAATCGCTTTCAGTGCCATCCGCCCGCGCATCCTGGTCACGCTATCCATCGCCATCGGTTTAATCTGCGCCCTGTCCTTATCCAGTTTACTGTTCACTCGCCTGCACCTGATCACCTTGGTGTTCGGCGCCAGCCTGGTTGGCGTAGCGGAGAACTATGGCACCAACTACTTCAGTAACCGCCTGGGCTGGCCCGAAGATCAGCGCTGGGCGATTTTGCGGCGGCAGTCGCCATCGATGTGGCTAGCCATGCTCACCACAGCCATCGGCTACCTGCTGTTAGCGCTGGCGCCCTTTCCGGGCCTGCGCCAGATTGCGCTATTTTCCGTAGTCGGACTGCTCTCGGCGTTTATCACCGTGCAATTATGGTTTCCCTTTCTTGATCGCGGCACGCTGAATTTCACCCGATTCGCACGCTGGATCGGCAACCGCCGCGCCGCCTGGCCAACACTGGGAAAAAATCGCGCCACCCTGCTGCTAACCCTCGCCATCGGCATCACCCTGTGCGGCGCGTTACGCCTGCATAGCAACGATGACATTCGTTTGTTGCAAAATACGCCCGCCAGCCTGATTGCCGAGCAAATTCGCCTCAATACCTTGCTCGACCTGCCCGGCCCCGCGCAGTTTTACCTGATTCGCGGCACCAGCCCCGAGCAGGTATTGCAACGCGAGGAAGCCTTGAAAAACCGGCTGGATCCACTGATTGGCGCCAGTGGACTCGGCGGCTACCAGGCCGTCTCCGACTGGGTGCCGTCGATCGCGCGCCAAAGCGCCGATGCCGCCTTGATTCGGCGCGCCGTCGATGGACCGCAAGGAGTGCGCGCGCGCGTCGCCGCGCAGCTGGGCTCGAGCTCAAACGCCAGCGCCACACCGTTTAAGCCCCTGTTGGTCGATCAATGGCTGGCGGCGCCGGTTTCCGAGCCCCTGCGCTTTCAGTGGCTCGGCCGATTCGAAAACGGTTACGCCAGCGTAATCCTGCTGCGCGGCGCCGATCGCACCGCGACCATGCGCCAGTTGGCGGCACTGCCGGCACAGTTGTCCGGCGTGCAATGGGTAGATAAAGTCGACGAAATCTCTTCGATTCTGGAGCGCTATCGCCACATCATGGGCTGGGTGATTCTGGCCAGCTACGCATTGGTCTTCATCGCCCTGTGCCTGCGCTTTGGCCGTCAGGGTTGGCGCGCGTTATTACCCACCCTGCTCGCCAGCGCCTTGTCTCTAGCTCTGCTGGCGCTCATGGGTCAGCCGATCCAGCTGTTTAATGTTCTGGCGCTATTGCTGATTTTAGGCATGGGCGTTGACTACGGTATTTTCCTGCTGGCGCAGCCGGATCCTCGCGAACCGCGCGCCTTCTTATCAGTCAGCCTTGCCGCGGTCAGCACCTTGCTGTCCTTTGGCCTGCTGGCATTATCATCCACCCCGGCGTTACGCGCGTTTGGCTTGACCATGATGTTTGGCATTTGCCTGTCATGGCTATTGATGCCCTTTTTTCTACCCGCGCCCCACACAGAGACGCCTTCAAATGCAGCACCACACCCCCATGCTGAATAAACAGTTTTCCCCCGAGTGTCAAACCGCCTTCGCCGCGCGCTTTGAAGCACAAAAGATCGCTTTTGGGCCGGTGGTGTTTCAGTGCGTGCACTATGCATTGAAACGCGGCATTCTGCAGGCACTGGCCGAAGCCGGAGATCGAGGACTGAAAGTGGAGCAGCTGGCGGCCAGTGGCCGCTGGAGCCTGTATGCGCTCAAGGTGGTACTGGAGAGCTGTCTGTCGGCTGGCGTCGTGCTGTTGGCCGAAGGCCGTTACCAGCTGGACAAAACCGGCTACTGTTTTTTGAATGACCCGATCACACAGGTCAACTTCAACTTCATCAACGATGTCTGCGCGCGCGGACTGTTGGCGCTGGAAGCCTCGCTCGAACAGGAAAAGCCGCTAGGCTTGCCCGCCCTGGGCCCATGGCCAACCCTCTACCAGGGCTTGTCCGAGCTAGAGGAACCCGCCAAGAAAAGCTGGTTCGACTTTGACCATCATTATTCCGATACTTCGTTTCCCACCATTCTGCCCGACGTATTCGCCAGCGCGCCGCGCCGTGTGATGGACATCGGCGCCAATACCGGGAAATTCAGCTGCGCGGCGCTCGGCTACAATGCCGAGGTGACCCTGCACCTGGTTGATTTACCACAGCAACTCAACGTTGCCGAACAGACGCTGACACAAGCCGGCCTGGCTAACCGCGCCGTCCTGCACCCGCAAGATCTGCTCGACCCGAACATCCCGCTACCCGCCGGCATGGATTTGATCTGGATGAGCCAGTTTCTCAGCTGTTTCAGCGAAACGGCCATCGCGAGCATTTTGAGCCGCGCCAGCGCCGCCCTGGCGCCCGGTGGTCAACTACTCATTCTCGATACCCTGTGGGATCGTCAACGCTACGACATCGCGGCCTATTGCCTGATTAACACCTCGCCGTATTTCACCGCCATGGCCAGCGGCAACAGCAAGATTTACCAAAGCGACGACTACATTCGCCTATGCCAGCAGGCCGGACTCAAACTCCTGACAGTGCGCGACGATATCGGCTACTGCCATTCGTTACTGCGCTTCTGCAAAGAGCCGGTATGTTGAGGCGGTCGATCTGGGCGCCCCTGGTCTTCGGCCTACTTCTCAGCGCCTGTGCGACGGCGCCGAGCCAGGCGCCGCGCGCGTCATTACCTATACTGCAACTCTCTCCTCGGCAATTTGGCGGCGAGGTCAGTCTGGTGCAACGACTGACCGTGGAGCGCCTTGATGGCCAAGCCACACCGGCGCACACCCTGGACGCCATGCTGGAAATCAACGCAGAGCATCTGCGCCTGGCCGGTTTCGCCCTGGGAACACGGATCCTGACCCTGAACTGGGATGGCCATACCCTGCAAGAAACTCGCCACCCCTTGCTGCCGACCTTGGTCGACAGTCACCGCGTGCTGCGCGATATCGAGTTGGTCTACTGGCCGGCAACCGCGTTGCGCCAAGCATTACCCACGGGCTGGAGTCTGGAGGAAAGCGCCTCGGAGCGTGACCTAACGCAGAACAAACAACGGGTAGTGACGATACACTACAGCGCTGAGCCGCGTTGGCGCGGCAGCGCTGTGCTGGAAAACCTCAGCGAAGGCTATCGACTACGCATTGAATCCCAGGACCAGGAGCCCGGCCAGTGAACAGCGCAATCTACCTTAACCACCTCGGCGTGGTCTCGGCCCTCGGCAGAGATCAAGCGCAAGTGCGCCGCGCGCTATTTGACACCACAGCCCAGGGCGTTGCGCCTAACGATCGCGTCTACGCCGGCCGCAGCCTGTACCTGGGCGCGGTCCTGGGGCCGCTCGTCAGTCTGGAAGGCGTGGCGCGCGAGCATCAAAGTCGCAACAATGCCTTGCTACTGACCGCCTTGGCCCAGATCCGGCCACCAGTCGACGCGGCGATTGCCCGTTATGGCGCTGGACGCATTGGCATCATTCTGGGCACCAGCACCTCGGGCATCGCTGAAAGTGAACGGGCCATTGCCGTGGAGCTCGCAAGTGGCGCGCTACCACCCGCGTTTCACATCAGCCAACAAGAACTGGGTGACCCGGCGCTGTTTCTGTCTGAGCGGCTGCGGACTCATGGCCCGGCCATGGTGATTTCCACCGCCTGCTCATCCAGCGCCAAAGCGCTGGCCAGCGCCGCGCGCTGGTTGCTGAGCGGCCGTTGTGACGCAGTCCTGTGTGGCGGCATCGATGCGCTCAGCGCGTTCACCGTGGCGGGATTCGACTCGCTGCAGTCGGTCAGCGCCGAGCGCTGCAACCCAATGAGTCTTAATCGCTGCGGCATCAACATCGGCGAGGGCGGAGCGTTGTTTCTCATGACACGGGAACCGGGTGGCGCGCGCCTGGCGGGCTGGGGCGAAAGCGCCGATGCCTATCACCTGTCGGCGCCCGCCCCCGACGGTCGCGGCGCTCTGGCCGCCATGCGTCTCGCTTTGGAGCGCGCCGGGCTCGCGCCGGCGCAAATCGACTACATCAACCTGCACGGTACCGCCACCATCCAAAACGACGCCATGGAAAGTCTGGCGGTCGCCACGCTGTTTGGCCTGGATTGCCCGGTCAGTTCAACCAAGCCGCTGACCGGACACACGCTCGGTGGCGCTGGCGCGCTGGACGCCGCCTTGTGCTGGCTCGCGCTGACAGATAACCCGCAAGGCGATCTGCCGCCGCACTGGTGGGATGGTGTCGCCGACCCCGCCCTGCCACGACTGCGTCTGGCAGAACCCGGGGCGCGCCTGGAACGTCCGCTCGACTACGTGTTGAGCAACTCATTTGCTTTTGGCGGCAGTAATGCCAGCCTGATTTTAGCGAGACAATGATGCTCACCGTAAGCGATTGTCCGATTCAAGACCTAGTGCCGCACTCGGGATCCATGTGCCTGCTCGACCGGGTTCTGGCCGCCGATGACGACAGCCTGCGAGCCGAAGTCACGATCCCAGCCCGCGGGCTGTTTCATCAGGGAGACGGCATCGGCGCCTGGGTCGGCATCGAGTACATGGCGCAGGCCATGGGCGCGTGGGCCGGCTGGCAAGCGCATCAGCGCGGCGCGCGCCCCAAGACCGGTTTTTTGCTGGGCACGCGACGCTACCGCAGCAACCGCAATATTTTTCTGACTCACGAAGTACTGCAGATCGACGTGCGCCTGGTACTGCGCACCGCGGAAGGGCTGGGGCAGTTCGACTGCAGCATCAACATCGATGGCGAAGAAGTCGCCACGGCGGCGGTCACCGTACTGGAACCGCAAGGGGACGCTGCCGCGCTTGAGGAATTACACCGTGCAAAATAAAACCATCCTGGTCACCGGCTCCAGCAGGGGCATTGGCCGCGCAATCGCCGTGCGCCTGGCGCGCGATGGCTACGATATCGTGCTGCATTACCACCGCCAACAGGCGCTGGCCGAAGCCGTGGCGGAGGAGATTCGCGCACTGGGACGCGAGGTGCGTCAGTTGCAATTCGACGTCGGCGAGCGCGCCACGGTCGAGCGGGTGCTTTTGGCCGACATCGAAAGTCACGGTTGTTACTATGGAGTGGTGTGCAATGCCGGCATCGCGCGAGATAATGCATTTCCAGCCATGCCAGGCGAAGACTGGGACGCGGTGATTCATACCAACCTCGACAGCTTCTATAACGTACTGCAGCCTCTGACCATGCCCTTGGTGCGCCGCCGCCTGCCGGGACGGATTGTGACCTTGTCCTCAGTGTCGGGAATCATGGGCAACCGTGGTCAGGTCAATTACAGCGCGGCCAAAGCCGGCATCATTGGCGCCACCAAAGCCTTGGCGGTAGAGCTCGCCAGCCGGGCGATTACAGTCAATTGCGTGGCGCCCGGGCTGATCGACACCGAAATGGTCGATGAGCGAGTGCGCGAAGAAGCACTGAAACAAATCCCGGCCAAACGGATGGGCACGCCACAAGAAGTAGCGGCCACCGTCAGTTTTTTGATGAGCGAAGATGCCGCCTACATCACACGCCAGGTGATATCGGTTAACGGAGGATTGGTAGGATGAAGCGAGTTGTTATTACTGGCTGCGGGGCGATCAGCCCACTGGGACACGACTGGGACACCGTCTCGGCCCGACTGAAGTCGTGTCGCAACGCGGTTCAGATCATGCCCGAGTGGGGTGAGTATGAAGGGCTGAATACCCGCCTGGCCGCCCCGGTCGCTCCCTATCAGTTGCCAACCCACTACAACCGAAAAACTATGCGCAGCATGGGGTTGGTCGCGCAAATGGCCACGCGCTGCAGCGAATTGGCGCTGATTGACGCGGGTCTTCTGGGCGACCCGATACTCACCAGCGGCAAAGTCGGCGTGGCTTACGGTTCCTCCTCGGGCAGTCCGCTTGCCGTGGCCGAGTTTGCCCGCATGCTGACCGATAAAAGCACCGACGGCATCGGCGCCAATACCTACGTCAAAATGATGTCGCATACCGCGGCGGTCAATATTGGCGTGTTTTTTGGCATGACTGGCCGGATTTACACCACCTCCAGCGCCTGTACTTCGGGCAGCATGGGCATCGGCGCGGCCTACGAAGCGATACAGTCAGGACGCCAGACAGCCATGCTGGCCGGTGGCGCGGAAGAACTGCACGCCACCCAGGCCGCGGTATTTGACACCCTGTTCGCCACCAGCGTGAATTACAACCAGCAGCCAGAGCTCAGCCCGCGACCTTTCGACGCCAACCGCGACGGGCTGGTGCTGGGCGAAGGCGCCTGCACGCTGATCTTGGAAGAGATGGAGCATGCGCGCGCGCGCGGCGCGCATATTTATGCGGAAATCATTGGCTACGGCAGCAACAGCGATGGCAAGCACATCACTCAGCCAAACGCCGACACCATGGCGGTTGCCATGAAATTGGCGCTGGACGACGCCACGCTAACCCCGGGCGATATCGGCTATATCAATGCCCATGGCACCGCCACCGAACACGGAGATGTGGCTGAATCGCTCGCCACCGAACGGGTATTCGGCAACCACACACCGATCTCCTCGCTCAAAAGCTATATGGGTCACACACTCGGCGCCTGCGGCGCGCTCGAAGCCTGGATCAGCATTCGAATGATGCACGATGGCTGGTTTGCGCCGACACTCAATCTGGATAACGTCGACCCGCGCTGTGGCGCTTTGGACTACATCACCGGCAGCGGACGCTCACTGCAGACCGAGGTGGTGATGAGTAATAATTTCGCTTTTGGCGGCATTAATACCTCATTGATCTTCCGTCGCATCTGAAACTATTGCGCAGGGCCAGGGACTAATTCCACTTTAAAAGGAAATCATCACATGAAACCCATCGTCTTTGGCTCAATGCTATTCGCCTTGCTGGCGTCCTCCGCCGTGTTTGCCGAAAATGTGGTCTATATTCCGCTGGCCGATGTACTGGCAATGCCGGAGGCCAAAACCAAGCTGGACCCCGCGATCAAGTTTTATCTGCAAGGGCAGAAAACCCCAAGCATCAGCCAAGATTTGGGTGAGGACGTCACCAATAAAAAGACCAACGGTTTTAACAAGAACAACCTCACCAGCTGTAAGTGGGTCGCGTTATCGGCGCTAATCAGCCTGCAAGGCAGCGCCAAGGATAGGGGCGCGAATGCGGTCACCGACATCGTCAGTTATTTCAAATCGAAACCCTACAGCAGCGACACCATGATCGAGTGCCACGCGGGGTTCCTGATGAGCGGTGTCGCCTTGAAGGCGCGCTACGCCAAAGTCGAAAATTAAACCATGACTCACCTGGTCCTCGCGCGCTGCCAGCCGGTGTTATCCTCGGCGCCGGCGGGGACCGCCTGGCTACACCCGTCCGAACAACAACGCTATCAGTCGTTCACCCAACCGCGGCGACAGATCCAGTTTCTGGCCAGCCGCTGGCTGGCGCGCCAGCTTTTAAGTCAAGCAATGGGAGGAGACTGTGCCGATTGGCCACTCCTGGCGCATGCGGGGCAGCCGCCCGGCATTGCCGCGCACCCAGAGCTTCATCTATCCATATCACATAGCGGAGACTGGCTGGCGGTCGCGCTAGCCGAACAACCCGTGGGTGTCGATATCGAACATATCGTTGCCAACAGCAACAGCATGGCGCGCGCGGAAATTGTTGCCAATCACAATGAAATAAGCGACTTATCAAGCCAGGTCAGCATCGCGCGCCAGGCGACGTACTTCACCCGCGGCTGGACACTGAAGGAAGCCTGGTTGAAGCGGCATGGACTCGGACTGGATTTCGCGCTGATGCAACGCTTGCACTATCGTCCAACGCGCGCGCGCGCGCCACAGGCACACAGCTGGAAACTCAACAACCATCCCCTCTGCCTCGCCCTGGTCAGCGCTAGCCGGCAATCACCGATACTCATATTGCCAGACGATATCAGACTGCGCTCCAGCGGTCGCTGGAATATTGCTGTTGATTGCTGTTAAGCGCTGAGAGCGGTCCATTACTTGCTCGTGGAAGCAGTGGATCTCGGCCCGAGCCTAGCGTACTTTGCCCCAAACTTAATTGACCAAAGATTTCAAGAATATTCTGCCAATACAACCAGAAACCGGCTATTTATCTCTGCCAAATAAAGTTGTCAAATATCGCTAGCCATTGGTAGCCCATATCGCCCCATGGCGGGGTGGATCAGGATATAAAGCCAAGGCATTAACCGACAAGGAAATGACGATGACTTTTGAATCAAAATCACTTGAAAACTTATTGAAGGACATTTATCAGGACGATAACGTTTCGATCTCAGAATATATGGCGTTACGGGATGATGCTGATCAAAGAATGAATCGCGTCATCGAAGAATTTGGTTCGCACAATTCATTGACGGCGTTTCAAAAATCGATGGATGTCACTATGCAATTACTACAGCAGAGCATATTACAGACAAAAAAGGCCTCGCTGAGCGATACCGGCGCGGCGATCGTTAAAGACGCGTTGACCGCGCAAATTGAATATTTGCGCGCGGGCAGCCTGCTGGCACTAAATTTATTGTAGAGGGAAGCTCCGCAGGATCTACGCCTTTGGCATACACAAGATCGAGCTTCATCTTTATTCATGCAATGAATAATCGCTTCTATTGCAGACACCAACACTCAACTCCGACTGGAGTACTCGGCGTGAAACATGACAAAAAAGTCAGCAACCGGCGGCAAACCGGTTCATTAGCGTTTCACGTCGGGCGCCCCTCCACCAAAGCTGACCCCGACGCGGGAATAAGCTACGGCGGACTGTCGCGGTAGAGATCTTTCTTGTAGCGTTCCAGCGTGCCGTCAGCTTTCATTTTGGCCAGACCGGCATTAAACAGCGTCCGCAGGCGCTCACCTTCAGCGCTATTACTGAGCAACAAATACGCCGGGGTGATGTTCAACGGCTGCTCTTCAGTGCTCATCAATTCGCGCGCGCCGGGCAGCGTGGCGGAGAGCTGCATCCAGCCAGAAATCTGATCCATCGGCACAATATCCACCAGTCCGGCCAATAGATTATGTTGGTTAGTGGCATCGTCAGGCGCCACCAATGCCTTGAGCGCCCCTCTCTCGACCAGATCCCAGAGTTCACGTGTATAGGTATAGCTGCGCGTCAAACCAAAACGGTAATTCGACAGATCCGACAGGTTACGCCACTTGGGTAAGGAGGTCGTACGGAGATGAAACAGCAGCCAACGATCTTCAAACAGTGAGTCGCTTAATAAAAACGCTTTATCGCGTACCGGGTCATGCGCCCAGTAAGAGCTCGCCACCACATCGCCGTGACGTAACAGGGCAATGGCGCGCGGCCAGGAGGTATAGCGCAAACGCACCGACACGCCTTCCCGCAGGAAGGCCTCGCGCACGATGCGATTGGCGTAGCCGCCGTAGGGTAGCGTTTCTCCGGTCCAGGGCGCAAACTCCCCGGTCGAAATCACCACCTCGGCGGCCCATATGGGCGGGCACATGGCCATTAACAGCAACACGAAGAAAGCCAGATTTTTGCGCTTCATCATGCACTCCTGCCAACGGGTTGGTGCTGAGAGTATAGGAAATCCGCGCGACGCTAACCGCTAACTTGCGAATACAAGGCAATACAGGGGAGAAAAAATCGAGGAAATGCACGACGAAAAAAACCCCGCCAGGCGGGGTTTATTTTACAGCAAAACAAAATTCAGCTTATTCGATCGGCTGGATGTTGGTTGCTGCCGGGCCTTTTTGACCCATGCCGGACTTGTAGGAGACTTTTTGGCCTTCTGCAAGCGACTTGAAGCCATTACCACTGATTTCGGAGAAATGCGCGAACAGGTCGTTGCCGCCATTGTCCGGGGTAATAAAGCCGAAGCCCTTAGCATCATTGAACCACTTAACGGTACCGGTTTCCATTTATATATTCCTTCAATACTACTATAAAAAATAAGCAAAAGCTCTGGTTGCACAAGATTCAAGGAAGACTGCAGGAAATCAGGAGGAGTGCCGCTTGGTAGTGGAACAACTAATGAACTTTAATCTGTAACTTGAAAAATCTGCAGCCCTCTTTATACGGCAGGTAGAATACCGTGTCAAACTATTTCATGAAATAAGTGTAAATAAGTGAGAAAAAGTCCCAAACCGACCGTGGATCGGCCCGGGACCCCTAAATCAAGCCGCGCCGCGCAGCAACTCCAAAGCCAAGGCTTCGGCGACTTTGATGCCATCCACACCCGAAGATAGGATTCCGCCGGCATAGCCGGCGCCCTCGCCCGCCGGATACAGACCGCGCACATTCAAACATTGCAGCGTCTCATCTCGGGTAATGCGCAGCGGCGAACTAGTACGCGTCTCAACCCCGGTCAGTACCGCATCGGCCATGGCAAAGCCACGGATTTTGCGATCAAAGGCTGGCAGCGCATCGCGCACGGCGGCAATCGCATAGTCCGGCAATGCCGTCGACAGGTCTGTCAAGCGCACCCCGGGCTGATACGACGGCGTCACCGACCCCAGACGGGTCGAAGCGCGCCCGGCCATAAAATCACCCACCAACTGCCCAGGCGCCTGGTAGTCGCTCCCACCAAGAACATACGCACGGCTTTCCAATGCGCGCTGGAACTCGATGCCAGCGAGCGGGCCACCAGGATAGTCTTCCGGTGTCACGCCAACCACAATGCCGGCATTGGCGTTACGTTCATTGCGTGAATACTGACTCATGCCATTGGTCACCACACGCCCGGGCTCCGAGGCCGCGGCCACGACTTGTCCGCCAGGACACATACAGAAGCTATACACCGAACGGCCGTTGGCGGCGTGGTGCACTAGCTTATAGTCGGCGGAACCCAAGATTTCATTACCGGCATACTTACCCCAGCGCACTTTATCAATCAGCGACTGTGGATGTTCAATCCGAAAACCGACCGAGAACGGCTTTGCCTCCATAAAGACACCACGCGCATGCAACATCTCAAAGGTATCGCGCGCACTGTGGCCCAAGGCCAGCACCACGTGATCGGCCCGTAACTCCTCACCACTAGCCAGCGTCAAGCCGCGCACTCGGCCACCCTCGATCAGCACATCGGTCACGCGCTGTTCAAAGCGAATTTCACCGCCCAGCGCCTCGATTTCAGCGCGCATTTTCTCCACCATGCCAACCAGGCGAAAAGTTCCGATATGCGGCTTGGCGATAAACAGAATTTCTTCGGGCGCGCCGGCTTTAACAAACTCGGCCAACACTTTGCGCCCAAGAAACTTGGGGTCTTTGATCTGGCTATACAGTTTGCCATCTGAAAACGTGCCAGCACCACCCTCGCCAAACTGCACATTGGACTCGGGGTGCAACACCTTATTGCGCCAGAGATCCCAGGTATCCTTGGTGCGCTCGCGCACTTTCTTGCCACGCTCCAGCACCAATGGCTTAAAGCCCATCTGCGCCAGAATCAGCGCGGCGAAAATCCCGCAAGGGCCAAACCCCACCACCACCGGGCGTAACGCCAGCGCCGCCGGCGCCTGGGCCACAAAGTGATACGCGGTGTCGGGTGTTGCCATTACATGCAAATCGTCACCGAACCTCGCAAGCAACTCGGCCTCGCGCTTGACGTCCAGGTCAACAATATAGGTCAGCACCATCATCGATTTGCGCGCGTCATAACTACGCTTGAATACGCTAAATTCAATCAAATCAGTCGCGGGAATGCCCAGGCGGGTCAAAATAGCGGCGTGCAACGCTTCCGGCGGATGTTCCAGCGGGAGCTTCAATTCGGTAATACGTAACATGAGTCTTTCCAGAGAAAGGTTGGTGGCTCACAACAATAGCCGTATTGTAACGGGGCTCAGGCACGAGAGAAACGTCATTACAAGAAAGAACCTTAGCCGGCTGACACAAAGGTCCCGCTGAATAAGTGATTTGCTACGTAAATAACTCATTCAGAGAACCCCAAGAACGCTTAAACTGCGCGATTAGCCCCCGGACACCGCAAAACCAATGACGTTTTCATCGCTTGGCCTGATCGAACCCCTGCAACGCAGCATGGCCGAACTCGGGCACCACACCCCCACCGCAGTCCAGGCACTGGCGATCACGCCAATTTTGGCCGGGCGCGACGTATTAGTGACTGCCCCCACCGGCAGTGGCAAAACCGCCTGTTTTGTTCTGCCTATCACACAACGTCTTGACGCCGACGGCGCGGCGCGCAAAGCCAACTCGATTCGAGCACTGATCCTGGTGCCCACGCGCGAACTGGCGCAGCAGGTGCTTGAGAGTCTACAAAGCCACGGCAAGCAACTATCACTGCGCAGCATGGCGGTCTATGGCGGGGTCAGCATCAACCCGCAGATGCAGACCCTGCGCCCCGGTATCGACATTCTGGTCGCGACCCCAGGACGTCTGTTGGACCTGCTGGCGCGCAACGCCCTGAGCTTAGCCGCATTATCCATACTGGTTCTGGACGAAGCCGACCGCATGCTCGACCTGGGTTTCGCGGCAGAGTGGCGCGAGATTAGCGCGCAACTACCAGCTGAACGGCAAAATTTACTGTTCTCCGCGACCTTTCCCGCGCCGGCGCAAGCGCTGGCGGAACAACTACTGCGCGATCCACTGCGCATTGCGATCGCCCCCCGCGACGACAGCCTGACACCCGACATCCAGCAACGCGCCATCGCGGTCGATCACCCGCGACGTACCCAGCTACTCTGCCATTTACTGCAACAGCAGCAATGGCCGCGCGTCTTGGTGTTTGTCGAGAGCAAACACCGTGCCGACATGTTGGCCAATAAACTGGAAAAGGCCGGCATCCAGGCACGCGCGTTTCACGCAGAGCACAGTCAGGGCGCGCGCAACCGCGCGCTCGCGGCATTCAAGGCCAGTAAAGTGCAAGTATTAATTGCCACCGACATCGCGGCGCGCGGCTTGGATATTGAGCAGTTACCGGTCGTGGTGAACTACGACCTGCCGCGCAGCGCGGTGGACTACACCCACCGCATCGGCCGCACCGGGCGCGCCGGCGCCAGTGGCATCGCCATCAGCTTTATCTGCGCCGATAACGAAGCGCACTTTCGCCTGATCGAGAAACGGCAACAACTGCGGTTGGAGCGCGAACAGATTGCTGGTTTCGAGCCCACGGCAAAAGCCACGCCGGTGAGCGATCCACACGGCGGGGCCAAAGGAAAACGCATGAGCAAAAAGGATAAACTACGCGCGGCGGCCAGCCACGAAGAGAAAGATAACTAAGCCGACAGCTCGCGCAAATACTGCTTCACTTTGGCGGCAGTGACTTTCTGTAGCTTGCACAGCAGACGGTGCTCGACAGCGGACAGGGCAAACTGCCCTTCCAGCGTGTTGACCAGATGCTGCAGCAGATTGGCAGCCATTTCCGCATCCGCCAATGCCCGGTGAGCGCGCCCGGCGGCGGGCAACTTGGCCCAGCGCGTCAGGGTCCCCAGCTTGTGATCCGGGGCCTGCGGCAACAAACGGCGCGACAGCAATAAGGTGCAGGCAAAGTCCTGCTCGCGCGCCAAACCCAATCGCGCCAGCTCAAAATCCCAGAACTTACGGTCAAAACTGGCGTTATGCGCCACCAGCGGCGTCGCGCCAACAAAGCGCGCGGCGTCGCGCATCACCGCATCGGCGCTCGGCGCGCTTTTCAGCATGGCATTACTGATGCCAGTGAGCGCTTCGATCATCGGTGGCACCCAAACTCCGGCATTCATCAAACTCTGAAACCGATCGACAATTTGCCCCTGCTGCAACAGCACGATCCCGATTTCGGTCGCGCGGCAGTCCCGCCCCGGGGTTATTCCATTGGTCTCGAAGTCAATGACAGCAACGCATTGCTTCATGCCAAGGCTGCCTTGGCGGCCTCTTCCGGCGTCAAGCCGTCAAAAAACTGATCGGTAAACCACTCGGCCTGTTCTTCAATATGCAACTGCGCCTCGGACTCAGTCGCGCCAGCGGCAACCAGGTGGGTTTCAACTTCGGCGCACCAGGCCAGAAGCGCCAACGTTTCTTCATCCAGCTTAACTTGTTCGTTTTTCTTGGCCATCACGGCACTCCTTGCTCAATCGTGGCAAATCGGTCAGGCGCGCATTATACGCGCTTTCACTCAAATCCAGCCCAACACTCCGGAAAATACCCCCAGCAGACAGACCACCACGGCGGCCAGAACCCCGACTATTGTCAGCTTGCGCCGCAACGAGGCCATATCGTGTACCCAATAGGCCACGGCAAAGAAGGGCAAATAACCAATAAGGAAAATCAGCCATGGCGCTCGCAGCCCCCAAAACGGCCATTCCCAAGTCAATACCCCGATATGATTGAGCCAACACTCGACCATCACGCACAGCGCGGCATTGATCGACGCAAACCAATAGCGATTATTAATTCCGAAAAATTTCAGATGCCGATCCGCAGGCAGAGTGCGCACCGCAAACAAGCCCATGATGGCAAACATCATGCTGATTTCAACATTCAAGCCGATCAACAGAACGTAAGCCGAGCCACCGGGCGCGCCCCAGAGCGGGGCGAACCCAGAAAAGCGCGCCAGCAAGCCATTGGCGATTTCGTTGATCCAGTCCATCAGCCAAAACGCCAGCCCACCGAGCACGACAGACCAACGCCGCTCGGCGGCCTGCTCGCCATAGGCATGCAGCACCAGCAACAGCAGGGGCACCAGATACCACTGAAAATGCGAGGGATCACGGATTAAGGCCTGAGCCTTGGTAGCGGATTCGGCAAGCATGACAAGCTCCAGGGACTGGATGGTTATGACATTACCATATCACAACCATCGCAACGAGCTCGCGGTCGCGGTCGCGGTCGCGGTCGCGGTCGCGACAGCTTAAGGTTGAAACATGCGGCGCAGTTCGTTTTCCTCAATCGCCAGTTCAACCTGCTCCAGTACGGATTCAACATCGGCCGGACGTTCATCGAGCTCAACCTTCCCGGTCAGCACTTGTTCCGGCTGCAGAAAACCACCCTCATACAGCGCCCATATCTCCTTACCATATTGGGTATCTTTTAGCGCCGGAGCGTAGGTACTGAAATAGCTGCGCAAGTTGATCACATCGCGCTCCAACATTTCCGCCGCGCCACTATTACCGGAGGCATCAATCGCCTGAGGCAAATCGATAATCACCGGGCCATTGGCGCCCACCAGAATGTTGTACTCGGACAAGTCACCATGCACCACACCGGCGCACAGCATGCGCACCACCTGGTTGACCAACAGCGCGTGATACTCCAGCGCCAGCGCCTCGCTCAGCTCAACGTCGTTCAAGCGTGGCGCCGCATTGCCCTCGGCGTCAACCACCAGATCCATCAGCAGCACACCCTCATAGCACAAATGTGGCTGCGGCACCCTCACCCCGGCGGCGGCCAGGCGATACAAGGCATCGACCTCGGCATTTTGCCAGACCTCTTCCTGCATTTTGCGTCCGTAGCGGCTACCCTTCTCCATGGCGCGCGCTTGACGGCTATTCTTGACCTTTCGGCCTTCCTGATAAGAGGCACTTTTGCGGAAACTGCGTTGATTCGCTTCTTTATAAACCTTGGCGCAACGAATCGAGGAACCACAACGCACAATATAGACAGTGGCTTCCTTGCCACTCATCATCTGGGCAATCACCTCGTCTACCAGGCCTTCCTCGACGAGTGAGGCGAGTCTTTTCGGTGTTTTCATTAGATCGGTAGGGGGTTCGTCCAGTCGATTGGGATGTCACATTATAAGGTATCACGCGAGCAAGCTCAGCGCGCGCATGCAAGGGTAGTACAAATGCCGGCATTGAGCCATGTGGATTTACCTGTCCGCCGGAAATAGCCCCCCAATTGCCCCCCGCGCAATGCCACACCAAGCATGCGGCAGCGCACCAATCAACCCGCGACACTGTCTCGCGCCGTACACACCTCGGTCGGTTTTCGGACAGAACATTCGCACATGGGCCAATACACCAAAAAGCTAAATAAGATCGCGACAACATGCGACCACACTGCATTTATCTAAAACCGGCATGGATACAATATCCATGCGTCATCATTAAAATTCAAATACTCCACTAAAGCATGCGCCGGCGCGCGTCGGAATGAGCCTTGACAAGCTCCCGCCGCCAGCGATACAAGACGCCTGGACAAATCGATCACCAACAGGACAAAGATCGTGACTGAAAACAACGAGGGCACAGCGCTCCAACGGGGCCTGGAAGCTCGGCACATTGAGTTGATTGCACTTGGCGGCACCATTGGCGTCGGCCTGTTCATGGGTTCGGCCAGTACACTGAAGTGGGCAGGCCCTTCGGTACTATTGGCGTACGCCATTGCCGGCCTATTTATTTTCTTCATCATGCGCATCATGGGTGAAATGCTGTACGCGGAACCCGTAACCGGCTCGTTTGCCGTTTATGCGCACAAATACATTAACCCGTATTTTGGCTACCTGACCGCATGGAGCTACTGGCTAATGTGGATCACCGTCGGGATTTCCGAAATCACCGCCGCCGGGGTTTACGTTCATTACTGGTTCCCCTATGTGCCACAGTGGGTACCGGCATTGGCCTTTGTCGGCATTCTCGCTATATCCAACCTATTGGCCGTGCGCCTATATGGTGAATTCGAGTTTTGGTTCGGCCTGATCAAAATCAGCACCATCGTGGTGATGATCGCCGTCGGCGCTTGGCTGATTCTGTTTGGCGGCCACGGCATTCCACCAATCGGCTTTGGCAACCTGACTCAGCATGGCGGTTTCTTTGCCGGTGGCTGGAAAGGCTTCTTGTTTGCCTTATGTCTGGTGGTCGCGGCCTATCAAGGAGTGGAACTGGTCGGCATTACCGCTGGTGAAGCCAAAAACCCGCAAGTCACACTCAAGCGCGCGATCAACAATATCGTGTGGCGGATCCTGATTTTCTACATCGGCGCCATTTTCGTCATTGTCACGATCTACCCATGGAATGAAATCGGCACCGCCGGCAGCCCCTTCGTACTGACCTTCGCGAAAATCGGGATTGCCGCAGCCGCCGGAATCATCAACTTCGTGGTATTGACCGCGGCATTGTCTGGCTGCAACAGCGGGATCTACAGCTGTGGCCGCATGCTCTACACCCTGTCCAAAAACCGCCAGCTGCCAAGTTTTCTATCCAAAGTATCGAAGAATGGCGTACCGGTGAACGCGGTCTGGGCCACCATTCTGTGCTTGCTGGTCGGCTCCGGGTTGAACTATGTCATCCCGAACCCTGAACGCGTATTCGTTTACGTCTATAGCGCCAGCGTATTGCCAGGCATGGTGCCTTGGTTTGTAGTGTTGTTCTGTCAAGCCCGCTTCCGTCGCGCGCACCAGGACACCATCGGCCAGCACCCGTTCAAGTCGATTCTGTTCCCGGTCGCTAACTACTTGACCATCGGCTTTCTGATCTGCGTACTGATCGGCATGATCATCAACCCTGACACTCGGGTATCCCTGATGGTCGGCAGTGTATTGATGATTGCAGTGTCGGTTTGCTACAAAGTATTCCGCCTCGGCCACAAGCAAGCCAGTCTAGAGCTGCAGACCAAGCCGAGTTAACACCACGCCCGCACAGCGCGCGTGGATGATGCCTCAGAAGATTTGTCCACCCAAAACCCTGGGCATCCATGCCGCCACCACAAACCGCCGCGCACTCACCGCGGCGGTTTTTCTTTTTTGTCATTCCCGCAGACTGCTCACGGCTTGATCACAGACAATGACAGAAGCATCATTATTTTTTAAGATTAACATTCATGAACTAGAATAAACGCCATTAGCCACTTAACGGAGATCCCGCATGAAGCCTGTACTACTCCTGACTCTCGTCACCGGCCTATTTGCCGCGCAAGCTGCGCTCGCCGCCGACCCGTCCGACTTGGCCAAGGCCAAGAACTGTTTTGGCTGTCATTCCGTGGATCATAAGGTTGTCGGTCCGGCCTTCAAGGACGTGGCGGCTAAATACGCAGGCCAAAGCGGCGCGGAAAACAAACTGGCCAACAAGGTGGTCGCTGGCGGCGGCGGCGTTTGGGGTGGCATGGCCATGCCACCCAACACCCAAGTCACCCCAGCTGAAGCCCATGTTTTAGTCAAATGGGTGCTGTCACAATAATTCAAGCAGACACTGAGGACAGGCAAAAGCCGACCCGACCAGCGAGCAATCTGCTAGTCTGTCGGCTTTGCCGCCCCAAGGATATGCAATGCGCGCCAAGTCGCCCGTCAAACCCGCCCTCAGCCTACACCCCCGTAATCGACATTTGGGCCGTTACGACTTTGACGCACTGGTTGCGGCCTACCCCGCTTTAGCCCAGTTTGTCGCCAAAAACCCGCGCGACGAACTCACGATAGACTTCACCAACCCCACAGCGGTCAAGGCACTTAACCGCGCCCTGCTACTGCAGGTTTATGGTGTGCGCAATTGGGACATTCCTCCAGGCTACCTGTGCCCACCGATCCCCGGACGCGCCGACTACATTCACAACCTCGCCGACCTGTTAGCGGGCAGTAATCACGGCAAGATTCCGCGCGGCAAAGGCGTGCGCGTGATGGATATCGGCATGGGCGCCAACTGCGTCTACCCATTGATCGGCAACGCGGAATATGGCTGGAGCTTTGTCGGCACCGACATTGACCCGGCGGCGATCAAAAATGCACAGGCGATCCTCAACGCCAACCGACTCATGGCCGGCGCCATCGAGCTACGCCGACAAAAAGACCCTAAGGCGATTTTCAGCCAGATGATTCATGCCGAAGAACGCTTCGACCTGACCCTGTGCAATCCGCCATTTCATCCATCGCAAAGCGTCGCCAGCCAAGGCACCGAGCGCAAGTGGCAGAATCTGAACAAACAAACAGGCAGCATGGCGCTTAATTTTGGCGGCCATGCCAGCGAGCTGTGTTGCCAGGGTGGCGAAGAGGCCTTCGTGCGCCGCATGATCGCCGAAAGCCGGGCTTATGCCGATCGCTGTTTCTGGTTTAGCAGCCTGGTCTCAAAAGCCGCCAGCCTGCCCAGCGTCTATCGCGCGCTACAGCACAACAATGTGGCGGCGCGCGTCACCATCGACATGGCGCAAGGGCAAAAGCAAAGCCGCCTGGTCGCCTGGACATTCCTGACCCCGGAGCAACAAAGCGCCTGGCGCGAGTTGCGCTGGTCATCCAGTCATTCAGGCCGGGCTTAGACGCGCGCGCGCCGATAGCCACAATGACAGACACAAAGCCAGCAACACACCGCCACCAGAGGCCAGGAACATGGAGCGGTAGCCAAAACCGTTGATAATCGCCCCAGCCAGGGGGCCCGTCACACACAAAGAAAAATCCACAAACACCGAATAAGCCCCCAGCGCGGCGCCGCGATTTTGCGACGCCACGCCGCGCACCGCCTCCACCGCCAAAGCGGGAAACACCAGAGAAAACCCCACACCGGTCAGCGCCGCGCCAACAAAGGCAAAGACCGAGTTCGGCGCCAGCCACAACAGCGCCAGACCAAGCGCCTCGATCACAAAGGAAATCGTCGCTACGCGAAATCCACCAAAGCGATTGATCGCATTGGCGCACAACAGGCGCACCGCAATAAAGCTAAAGCCAAACAAGGTCAGGGTCAGCGCCGCGCCGGCCCAATGTTCATGAGCAAAAAACAGCGTAATAAAGGTCGCGATCACACCAAAACCGGTACCCCCCAGCGCCAACCCCAAGCCATAGGGCGTCACACGTCGCAGCACCCGGGTAAACGGCATGCGTTCACCACCGATCAGAGCCAGCGCCGGCAAGCGCCAGGCCCAACACCAGGCGGCCAGCGACACCAGCAGCACCAGCGCGCCGCAGGCCATCAGCCCACTTCTCTGCATCAACACCACCCCGAGCGGCGCGCCAAGCGCCAGCGCCGAATAGGTGCATACCCCATTCCAGGAAATCACGCGCGCGGTATGCACCGCGCCCACCTGACCGATACCCCACATGGTGGCGCCAGTGGCCACCAAGCTCTCACCCACCCCCAAGAGCAAACGACCACACAGCAAAGCCATTAGCGCAGCGATCGGGGCGGACGTCAGGCCAGCGGCCAACATGGTCGCAAAACCACTACCAGCGCAGGCCGCAAGGCCATACAACACTGTGCGCCGCGGCCCAAGGGTATCGGTCATGCGCCCGGACACCGGGCGCGACAGCACCGTGGCTACGTATTGGGCACTAATCACCAATCCGGCCAATACCGCGTCATATCCCAACTGCTGATGGACATAACCCGGCAAAATCGCCAAGGGGATCCCAATCGTCAGATAGGCCACAAAGGAAAAAATCACACTGGAAAAAATTTTACGGCGAGTACCCGATTCTGCGGCGGCCAGCGCTCGTGCAGACTGATTCAAACTCATTGGCAACATCCACGACTCAGGTCATGCCGACCTGAAAAATCAAAAAAAGCATCACACGTAAAAGGCTACGCATTGTCAGTGACAAACACCAGCATGATGTCAGAGGATTTACTTAACAAACGTTAAACTCCAATCTCGCCCCCGCGACTAAAGACACAGAGAACGCATGAACGCGCACGTCGAGATATCGATTAAACTGATGCACCATAGAATATCGTTAACTTAAGGACAGGCTAATGAGTGACTTTGCTGAAGACATCTACACCGAGCCCGGCAACCTGGATATCCACACACTGAACAACCTGGGGCCATTGCGTGGCATGGCGGGCATATGGCAAGGCACACGCGGCCTCGACATCAAGCCCAAGGCCGAAGGTGAGAAGAAGCAGGTTTATGTCGAGCGCCTCGAACTGCAACCGATCGACCCGCAAACCAATGGCCCACAACTGCTGTACGGCTTGCGCTACCACACCTATGTCACCAAGCCGGAGCAGGTCAAAACCTATCACGAACAAGTCGGCTATTGGCTCTGGGAACCCGCGACCGAAACCGTGATTCACACCCTGACCATCCCGCGCGGACAGGTCGTCATGGCCTGCGGCAAGGCCGCCGCCGATGCGACCCAATTTGAATTACTGGCCAATAGTGAAACAGCCGGCAGCGGCATCGTGTCCAATCCGTTTCTTGAGCATGCGTTCAAGACCATCGAGTTCCGCATCAAGGTCACCATCAACCCGGATGGCACATGGTCTTACGATGAAGATACGGTATTGATGATCCGCGGCGCGAGCGAGCCGTTCCATCATCGCGATCGCAATACCCTGTCAAAAACCGCTGATCCAACACCGAATCCGCTGGTGCGCTAAGCCCCCATCCTCAAGCATCATCGCCCAAGGATTTGCGTAAATACTTGGGCGATTCGCCATACCCTTGCCGCGCGTAAAATCGATGCGCCCGCGCGCGGCGCTGATCGCAATGCAACTCAATGCGATCGCAGCGCTTCTCGCGCGCCAGTCTTAACGCCGCTGCCTCGAGCAACGCCCCCACGCCCTGATGGCGCGAGCGCTCTGCCACACACAGATAGCTAATGCGGCAGAAATCACCGCGCACCGCCAGTTGTGGGATGAAATGCAACGAGATCAAGCCCAGCACCTCGGCGTCCACCGTGGCTACCAGCAATTGGGCATCCGCGTGAGCCAGTTGCTGCTCAATTTTCTGGCCGATAAAATCCCCACACCCGTGATAATCCAACTGCGCAAGCAATTCGGTAATAGCCGGACCATCCGCCACGCAAGCCTGGCGAATAGTTACGCGATATTTTTCGGTTTTTGTCATAATAAACCCCTATTCATTAATTCAAAGACCGTCATGTCGAAACCACAAAACAATACTCCCGCGCCAGCACCTGTCAACGAGGAACCGGACGAGCGCGAATTCACCGAAGGGCGCTATGCCGAAGTACGCGATTTCAGCCCACGCGCACTGACCCCGTTGCGCAAGGCATTATGGTTCATCGGTGGGCCGGTGGCGGTGATCCTTCTTATCCTGATCGTGGTTTATTTGTGGTAGTTACTCGCCGCGCAACGGGCTTTGAATTCACATTCGAAAGACCTTGAAATCGGCGCCAGCGGAGCCATTCCCCGCACTGGCGACGTCAGCCCGACAGTTTTGCGTCGCAAAAACACCACACCAAAATCAGACAGTCAGTCCAACCACCACCACAAAACGCATTTATTTATACAATACGTCCAACAAAACTTATGACAACTCATCTTTATCGCCAAATCATCGTTTAATCACCAATTAATTAGACAATTCGGGCAATAATTCAGCAATCACTTAGGAGATTGCCATGCTCAAACACCCCGCCAGCAAGTACTTGCCATTTAAAGCCCTCCCCCTGCCCGACCGGCAATGGCCCAGCCGCGGCCTGCAACACGCCCCCACCTGGTTAAGCACCGATTTGCGCGACGGCAATCAGGCACTGGCAGTCCCGATGAATAGCGAGTTGAAACTGCGCTTTTTCCACTTACTACTCGCCTGTGGCTTCAAGGAAATCGAAGTGGCCTTTCCCGCCGCTTCGCAGACCGATTTCGACTTCGTCCGCCTATTAATCGAACAACGCCACATCCCGGATGACGTCACAATTCAAATCATCACGCAATCACGGCCAGATCTGATTACGCGTAGTTTCGAAGCCTTGCGCGGCGCGCGGCGCGCCATCGTGCATTTATACAACGCCACCGCGCCCGCCTGGCGCCAGCAAGTCTTCGCCAGCGATTGCGCCGGCGTACTCGCGCTAGCTGAACGCGGCGCCGAACAGATTCGCGAGCAGACTCAGAGGCAAACCGATACCGAGTGGGTGTTTCAATACTCGCCAGAAACTTTTTCGGCCACCGAAGCCGATTTTTCTTTGGCGGTGTGCGACGCGGTCAGCGCCATCTGGCAACCGACGCCGCAAGATAAAATGATCATCAATCTACCGAATACGGTCGAGCTCTCCACGCCCAATCATTACGCCGATCAGATAGAACGGATGCACCGGCACTTAGCCCGGCGCGACAGCCTGATTCTCAGTGTGCACCCACACAACGATCGCGGCTCGGCGGTAGCGGCGGCGGAGCTGGCGCAACTCGCTGGCGCCGAACGTGTGGAAGGATGTTTGTTTGGCAATGGCGAACGCACCGGCAACGTGGATCTGCTGACACTGGCGCTAAACCTCTACACCCAGGGCGTGGCGCCGGGTTTGGACTTTTCCGATATTGACGCGGTACGCGCGCAGGTCGAAGAATTCCTCGGGCTCCCGGTGCACCCGCGCCACCCCTACGCTGGGGAGCTGGTTTACACCTCGTTTTCCGGTTCACACCAAGACGCGATTCGCAAAGGCATGGCCTACCACCAGGAAGACACACCCTGGAATGTACCGTACCTCCCGATGGACCCGGCCGATGTCGGTCGCAGTTACCAGGCGCTGATCCGGGTCAACAGCCAGTCCGGCAAAGGCGGCATCAGCTGGTTGCTGGAACAGGATTACGGACTGCAACTGCCGCGCGCCTTACAACAAGAATTTAGCCAGCAAGTACAACTCGAAACCGACCGCCGCGGCAATGAGCTGGACAGCGCCGCGCTCTACCAGCTGTTCGCCGAGCGCTACCTGCACGCCACCGGCGCCAGGCAGTATATCGAGCACCGCCAGCAGACACTGGCCGATGGCACCCGCCTGCAGATCGCCCTGCGACAAAACGGGGTCATCCATGAAGACCAGGGCCAGGGCAATGGGCCGCTCGACGCCTTACTGCAGGCGCTACAACTGCCATGCGCGATACTCGATTACCACGAGCACGCACTGGGGCCGGGTAGCGCGGCGAGCGCGATCTGCTACTTGCAATTGCAGCATGCCGACGGCCGTCGCGCCTTTGGCGTGGCGCAAGACGACAGCCTTGAGCGCGCCGCCTTAAAAGCCTTGCTGGCTGGCGCCAACCGCCTGATACCGTAAGCCCTTGCGATCGTGGCGCTTACGCCACGGTCAGCTCCACTTCTTGCGAGGCGGCTGATAGTCTTCAAACGCACTAACAATCCGCGCGGGGTCCGCGCTGATCGTCAACATTTCACGGTATTCGCCGGACATGAATCCGGCGCTCACCATCTGGTCGACAAAGGCCAGCAAGGTATCGAAATAGCCATTGACGTTATAGAACGCGCAAGGCTTGCCGTGATAGCCCAGTTGCCCCCAAGTCCAAACCTCGAAAATCTCCTCCAGAGTCCCGGCGCCTCCGGGCATGGCAATAAAACCATCCGCCAAATCCGCCATCGCCTGCTTACGCTGATGTATGTCCGGCACCACAATCAACTCAGACAATCCGGTGTGGGCGATTTCTCGGTCTTTCAACGCCTGCGGCATCACCCCGACCACCTCACCACCCGCCGCCAGCGCTTGCGACGCAACCGCCCCCATCAAACCGACGTTGCCACCGCCATACACCAACCGTATCCCCTGTTGCGCCAGGCACTGACCCAAGTCACGCGCTCCCTGCTCAAACGCTGGATGATGCCCCATCTTCGAACCACAATAAACCGCAATACTGCGCATCGTCGCACCTTGAATATAATGGGTCTCGGAGCGCACCATGCGCTCCGAGACCCAGATATTAAAACGTCATGAAATAACACGGCAAGCGAACCAGCAAACCTCGCATCACGCTCCCCGCGCCCAACCAAGATTATTTCTGCTCGAACCCTTGCAGTACATTCACCGCGTTGACCCCGATATCGTCCACCATATAGCCCCCTTCCAGCACAAACAGTGTGGGCCGCCCAATGCGGGCGATCTTCGCGCCAATTTTTGAGAAGTCACTGGTTTCCAGCTTAAAGTGGCTGATCGGATCGTCTTTGAAGGTATCCACGCCGAGCGAAACCACTACGGCATCCGGTTTGTAATCGGCGATTTTTTGGCACGCATGCGCCAAGGCCGCGCCATAGTCATCCCACGCGGTCCCATGCGCCAGAGGATAGTTCAGATTAAACCCCAGGCCAGGCCCGTCCCCCATCTCATCTTTGTGACCGGAAAAATAGGGATAGGAATTGCGCGGATCGCCATGCAAGGAGGCGAATAACACATCTGGGCGCGAATAAAAAATGCTTTGCGTACCATTGCCATGATGAAAATCGACATCCAGGATCGCCACGCGCGCGGCACCACTATCCAGGCACGACTGCGCGGCGATCGCCGCATTATTCATAAAGCAGTAGCCACCCATGTATTCGGCGGCGGAATGATGGCCGGGCGGACGGCATAGTGCAAAAACACCCTTCTCTCCAGCCAGCAGCTTAGTCATACCGGTCAAGGCCAGATTGGCGCTAATCCGCACCGCTTCCCACGTACCCGAGGTAATCGCCACCCCCGCGTCCATCGCATAGAAGCCCAACTTGCCATCGATAAACTCGGGCTCGATATCGCTACGCAGGTCACGCACCGGCCACACCAGCGGCAAAGCATCATGCTGGTGACCAGCGGCGCTCCACTCACTCCAGGCTTGCTGCAAAAAACGCACGTAGCGCTCACTATGCACCCGGGTATATTTGGCGCAATCAAACTCCAACGGCGCCATCACCGGACCCAAGCCAACCTTCTCTACCCGCGCCAGTACCGTTTCGGCACGCATGGGCATTTCAAAACTCGGAATCAGGGCGCCATCTTTCAACTCCGTCGCGTGCTGCAGACGATGAGCCGTGCTGTAAACCGTCAACATGGGCAGTTACTCCAAACCATTAAGCCATTATTGTGAGCCTAACACAGTGAATTTATTTTGCATTCCGCCCTATTTAGACACTACAATTGAGCAAATACAAACTAATTTTCAGTAATTATGAGCAAATATAGACCCATTGAAGATCTCGACGCACAGGATCTGACTTTACTACGACTGGTACAGCAGGATGGGGCGCGCTCCAACCCCAAACTGGCCGAGGAACTATCACTCAGTGTCACCCCCTGCTGGCGTCGACTTAAGCGTCTGGAGCAAGAAGGTTACATCAAGGACTACCAGGCCAACCTCGACCGCCGCAAGCTCGGTTTTGATGTTCTAGCGTTTGTCAGCCTCAGTTTTGGACTACACGGCGACGACGCACCCAACCGCTTCGAGGAAGACATTCAGAACTACCCGGAAGTCTTGTCCTGTCATAAAGTCACTGGCAATCAAGACTATTTATTGCAGGTGGTCGCTCAAGACCTGGATGCGTACAGCCAGTTTATTGAAAACGTTTTACGCAAAACGCCCGGGGTAGCATCCATTCACTCCAGCCTGGCGCTACGTGAAATCAAGTCGTCAAGCCGCTACCCGGTGCCAGACTAGCGACCCACTATTTGAACATGCCATTACTGTATTTCATGATATTATCAAACAATCCGTACAGATGGTTTGCAACATGACACTGGCCCACCATAGACCCAAACAGCCCGAATTCGTGCGGGAAAAATTATTGACTGTTGCCTGCGAACTGCTGGCCGAACACGGCCCAAACGCGGTCACCCTGGACGCGGTGTCCCAGCTGGCCGGCGTCAGCAAAGGCGGCCTGCAGTATCACTTCCGTAGCAAGCAAGCGTTGCTTGACGCACTGTGCGACCAGTTGTTTAACGAGTTTAGCGAGCGCTATCAATCGGCATTGAATGCCGAACCAGAGACGCCGGGGCGCCATGCGCGCGCCTACGTGCGGGCGTGTTTCGATTGCGGCCCGATCAAGACACAGCGCCCAATTGCGCAGCTGGCCTTGTCCTCGGAGTCCTGTCGCGAGCGTTGGCGCGCAATGATGGCAACGGCGCTGGAATTTGATCAGTCGGCGCCGGAGATGGCCGACCATCTCTTCATCTGCCGCCTGGCGGCCGATGGCTTTTGGCTGGCGCAAATCATGGACATTTACGACATCAGCGAGGAGCGCAAACAAGCCCTCCTACTGAACATCCTGAACTTAAGCCATGGCGGCGTGGCATCCATACCCAACATATAGCCTGGCGAAAAATCGCTAGCAAAGTCCAACGTCCCAAAACCCGATTTTCAGGACAGGGAACGAAGGGCGCGGCGAACCACCACATTGACGTTAAGACATTCGACAAGTTGTCGGCTGGAAATATATTTCACAGCTCATACAATATTTCATCTGGAGAATCGTCTTCATATTATATGACATTGAATTCCACAAATCAGAATCACGGCCAGACCGATGGCGTTGCATCTTCAGCATTCACGCCACAAGCTTAATTATTATCAACATTCGTCATCATCGACCGCGGACAAGCAGGCATACCGGACGAGGCGAAAATCAAGAACCACAAGGAGTTAAGGTGCATTCAAACCGGTATCCAGCCGGTGGGGTTTCCCCTTTGCACGCCAACCGCGTTACGCGGCTTGCGGATCAAGAGCGCGACACACCCATCCATCAGCGTCCATGGGCGCATCGCTTCGGCCTTGGGGCATCCATCTGCCTCATTTTGAGCGGCTGCGCCGTTGGCCCGGATTTCAAAACCCCGGCCCTGCCGCAAGGCGCGGCCAGTGGCTACAGCGCCCATGGACTGACTAGCGCCACCACGGCAGCGGGACCCGACGCCGCCCGTAGCGGCATTGCTCAGCACCTGACCTATAGCCAGGATCTGTCGGCGCAGTGGTGGGAGCTATTTCATTCTGAGCCGCTCAATCAACTGATCAACCGCGCCTTGCAACACAACACCACCCTGGCGGCGGCTCAAGCGTCATTGCGCCAGGCGCGCGCCAACCTCGACTCGACCTCCGACTCTCAGGACTACCCAACCTTCACCGGACAGCTGGGCGCCACGCGCGAGCGCGCCGTTTTAACGGGATCGACCCCCTCGGATTACACGCTCTACAACTCATCGGTGAATGTGTCCTACACCCTGGACCTGTTCGGCGGCGAGCGGCGTCAACAAGAAGCCCTACGCGCCGCGGTCGATTACCAGCGTTATGAAGTCGAGGCGGCCTATCAGACCCTGGTGTCCAACGTCGTGACCACCGCGATTCAGCAAGCGTCGCTACGCGCGCAACTGCAAGCCACCCAGGCGCTACTGGAAGCGCAACAACGACAATTGGCGGTGATTGAGAAACAATTGGCGCTGGGCGCGGTGGCGCAACCGGCGGTGCTGGCCCAAGGCATGCTGGTCGCGCAGACTCGAGCTCAATTACCGGCACTGGATAAACAGCTAAGTCAAACCCAACACCAGATGGCGGTGTATGTCGGCGCCTTCCCGGGAGAATCCGGCCTGCCGGAGTTTCAACTGGAAGATCTGCAACTGCCGACACAACTGCCGGTTTCGCTACCCTCGGCCCTGGTCCGTCAGCGGCCTGACATTCGCGCCAGCGAGGCATTGCTGCACCAAGCCAGCGCGCAGGTGGGCGTCGCCACCGCCAATCTGTACCCACAGATCACACTTAGCGGCAGTTACGGCTCCGATCTACTGCAACTGGGAGGGCTCAGCGTCAATAACACCCTATGGAATCTGGGCGCAGGGCTGACCCAACCGCTGTTCGACGCTGGCGCCTTGCGCGCCAAGCGCAGCGCGTCGACCGCGGCGTACGATCAGGCCGAGGCTCAATATCGCGAGACGGTATTAAAGGCATTCCAGAATGTCGCCGATGCCTTGCATGCGATCGATGCCGATGCTAGCACCCTCAAGTATCAAGCCGAGGACGTGGCCCAGGCACGCCGTAGTCTGGAGGTCAGCACCCGGCAATATGCGCTGGGCGGCATCAGCTACCTCAGCCTGCTGGATGCCGAACGCAGTTATCAGCAAGCGCGCGTATCACTGGCCTCGGCGCAAGCCGCGCGCCTGAGCGATAGCGCCGCCCTGTTTCTGGCTCTCGGCGGTGGCTGGTGGAACCGTCCGGCAACCCACACGCAACCGGTCGATTCACTGGCCGGCGGAGGCTAACGCGCGCACCCCATCGGCTAGATCGGCGCCACGTCGCTTAGGGCCGCGCCGATCTCGATCACAAAAATATGCTGTGCTAGACGAAGAGTAAAACGATGAAGAAAAGAATGTTGATCATGCTGGGCGCGGTGCTATTGCTGGTTGCCGTGCTCGGGCTAGGCTTTTTCCTGCACATCAGGACACTGATGGCCAATGCGCCCAAGCCGGGCGCGCAAACCGTCACCGCCACCGAGGTCAAGTCGCTGGAATGGCAACCACAACTAACCTCGATCGGCTCATTGACCGCGGTGCATGGCGTGGACATCAGTAGCGAAGTCGCCGGGCAAGTGATTGCGGTGAATTTCAAGTCGGGCCAGGAAGTCAAAGCCGGCACCGTGTTACTGCAGCTCAACGCCGCATCCGACGTTGCGCAACTGCGCGCGCTGGAGGCCAGCGCCGATTTGTCCGCCCTCACGCTGAAGCGCGATCAGGCGCAACTGGCGGCGCAGGGTGTCAGCCAGGCTCAGGTCGATACCGACGCAGCCGATTTGAAGAGCAAGACCGCCCTGGCCGCGCAGCAAGCCGCGCTGGTCGCCAAAAAAACCATTCGCGCGCCGTTCTCCGGCCGTCTGGGCATCACCACCGTTAATCCGGGCCAGTATTTGAATCCGGGCGACAAAATCGTGACATTACAGGCGATTGATCCGATTTATCTGGATTTCTTCCTGCCACAGCGCGAAGTCGGCTCACTGACCGTCGGTCAAGTGGTCCACGCCCAGAGTGATTCATGGGAAGGCAAAGTGTTTAATGGCACGATCAGCGCCATCAACCCCAAACTGGATGCCAGCACCCGCAACATTCAGGTGCAAGCCACCATTGCCAACCCCAAGCGCCAGTTGTTGCCAGGAATGTTCGCCAATGCCAGCGTCGATGTCGGACAGAAGAAACACTATCTGACCTTGCCGCAAACCGCGATCACCTATAACCCGTACGGTTCGACGGTGTTTATCGTGCTGCGCGACGCGCATGGGCTGAAGGTACAACAAGCGTTTGTCACCACCGGCGAAACCCGTGGCGATCAAGTGGCAATCACTACCGGTTTGCGAGAGGGGCAACAAGTGGTCACCAGCGGTCAACTTAAGCTGAAGAATGGCACGCCGATCGTCATCGATAATTCGATACAGCCGGCCAACAGCCCTAACCCTACGCCGCAAGAACAGTGAGCCCAGGGATATGAACATCACCGACATTTTTATCCGCCGGCCCGTCCTCGCCGTCACCGTGAGCTTGCTCATTGTGGTGCTGGGGCTGCGCTCGCTCTTTAACCTACCCATTAACCAGTACCCGCGCACGCAAAACGCGGTGGTGACGATTTCGACCGCCTACTACGGCGCCGACGCCAAAACCGTGGCCGGGTTCATTACCCAGCCACTGGAGTCGGCGATTGCGCAGGCGCAGGGGATCGATTATCTATCGTCATCCAGCAATAGTGGCGTCTCAACAATTACCGCCACACTGCGCTTGAACTATGACGCCAACCGGGCGCTGACCGAGATCAACACGCAGGTGGCGTCGGTAAAAAACCAGTTACCGGCGGAAGCTCAGCAGCCGGTACTGACGGTGCAAACCGGGCAGACCACCGATGCGATGTATCTCGGCTTCTATAGCAAGCAGCTGCCGACCAACAACGTGACCGACTACCTGCTGCGCGTGGTTAAGCCGAAGCTGGATTCGGTACCCGGGGTGCAGACCGCTGAACTACTGGGCGCGCGTCAGTTCGCACTGCGCGCCTGGCTGGATCAGAAAAAGATGGCGGCCTACGGCATCACCGCCGCCGATGTCAGTACCGCGCTGGCCAGCAACAACGTGATCGCGGCATTAGGCAACAGCAAGGGACAAATGATCACGGTCCCTCTGACCGCCGGCACCGACCTGCATACGGTCGATGGTTTCAAACAACTGGCGGTTAAACAAAGCGGCGACTCGATTGTGCGCCTGCAGGATATCGCCACCGTGACGCTGGGTTCGGAAAACTATGACCTGAACGTCGCGTTCAATGGCGACAACTCGGTGTTCATCGGGATTAAGGTGGCGCCGGAAGCCAATATTCTGGATGTGGCCAAGCGCGTGCGCGCCGCCTTCCCGGATATTCGCCAACAGCTGCCCACTGGCCTGACCGGACAAATCGTCTACGACTCAACCGACTTCATCAACACCTCGATCAGCGAAGTGATCAAGACCCTGTTTGAAGCTTTGTTGATCGTTACCGTGGTGATCTACTTCTTCCTGGGTAGCCTGCGCGCGGTTTTGGTGCCGGTGATCGCGATGCCGCTGTCACTGGTCGGCACCTTCTTCATCATGCTGATGCTGGGCTATTCGATCAACCTGCTGACTTTGCTGGCCTTGGTGCTCGCCATCGGACTGGTGGTCGATGACGCGATTATCGTGGTCGAGAACGTCGACCGACATATGAAAGACGGCATGTCGCCGTTTAATGCCGCCCTGGTCGGCGCGCGCGAGCTGGGCAGCCCGATTCTGGCCATGACCGTGGTCTTGGTGGCGGTATACGTGCCGATTGGTTTTCAAGGCGGCCTGACCGGCGCCCTGTTTACCGAGTTCGCCTTCACCCTGGCGGCCGCGGTCACGGTTTCCGCCATTGTGGCGCTGACTTTGTCACCCATGATGTGCTCGCGCTTCTTCAATCCTGAGCAAGACAATGGCCGCCTGGCGCGCGCCATCGATTCCACTTTCGAGAAGGTGAGACACGGCTATCAACGTCTGCTACGCGCATTGCTGGATACTTGGCCGGTATTGATCGTGCTCGGTGTGCTGCTAATGGCTTTGCTCGTCGTCATGTTCAAGATGTCGCAATCCGAACTGGCGCCAGAAGAAGACCAAGGGATTGTGCTATCGCAAGTCGTCGGTGCGCCAACCGCCACCGCGCAGCAAATGCAGACTTACGCGCGCCAAGTCTTCGGCGTCGGCCACAGCATGCCGGAATATGCGCAGATGTTCCAGATTACCGGCACACCGACGATCAACGCTGGGATTGGTGGCGTACTGCTCAAACCCTGGGAACAGCGCTCGCGTAGCGCGCATGAAATTCAGAAAGATTTGCAGGCCAAATGGAACAAGATCGCCGGTGGCCGTGTCGCCGCCTTCCAGTTCCCACCGCTGCCGGGTACCTCCGGTCTGCCGGTGCAGTTTGTCATCACCACCACCGAACCGTTCGCCAATCTGAACGCCGTGGTGCAACAGGTGATCGACAAGGCGCGCGCCTCGGGCAAGTTCTACTTTGTCGATAGCGATCTGAAGATCGACATGCCGCAAGCCACGGTGGTGGTTAACCGCAACATGGTGAGCGCGCTGGGCATGACGCAGCAGGATGTCGGCAATGCGCTCAGCGCGGCGTTGGGCGGTGGCTATGTCAATTACTTCTCGATTGATGGCCGCTCTTACAAAGTGATTCCGCAGGTACTGCAGACTGACCGTTTGAATCCACAGCAGGTGCTGGACTACTACATCCACACGCCGAACTCGGGCTTGATTCCATTGCGCACCGTCGCCAGTATCAAGTATGACGTGGTGCCGGAAACCATTACGCGCTTCCAGCAATTGAATTCGGCCACGATTTCCGGGGTATCGGGGGTATCGCAAGGCGAGGTATTGCAGTTCTTGCGCGATACCGTGGCGCAAGCCGCGCCAAGCGGATATACCGTCGACTATTCAGGCCAATCGCGCCAGTTCATGCAAGAGTCGGGGGGCTTTCTGGTCACTATGCTGTTCGCGGTGGTGATTGTGTTCCTGGCGCTGTCGGCTTTGTTTGAAAGCTTCCGCGACCCGGTGGTGATTCTGGTGTCGGTGCCACTGGCGCTGTTCGGTGCGATGATCTTCATCTTCCTGGGCTTCTCGTCCATGAACATCTACACCGAGGTCGGACTGGTCACCCTGATGGGGCTGATCAGTAAGCATGGGATTTTGATTGTGGAAGTCGCCAACGCCGAACGTAAGAGTGGAAAGAGCAAACGCGAAGCCATCGAGGCCGCCACCGCGATTCGTTTGCGCCCGATTTTGATGACCACGGCAGCCATGGTGTTTGGGGTGATTCCGCTGGTGATCGCCTCCGGCGCGGGTGCCGGCGGCCGTTACGCCATGGGTCTGGTAATTTTTACCGGCCTGTCGATCGGTACCTTGTTCACCTTATTCCTGGTGCCGGCCATGTATCTGTTCCTGGCATCGAATCGCGAGCCGATCCGCGACGTGGAAGACGCGATCATCCCCGCCGCGTTGCCCAAGGGTCATACCGAAGTCTAAGCATCACGCTGCAAACCACACCGCTGCCCTCGCTTTCTGCGCGGCAGCGGTTTTTTATTGCCTAAGAGCCTGCGCTTCAAGCGCTTTTTCGCTCGCGGCAAAACGGCTCGGCGCCACCCCGGCCACGCGTGAAAACATGGTGGAAAAACTGCTTGGACTCAGATAGCCGAGTTCCAGCGCGGTACGGGTCACCGACCAGCCGCGCGCCAAACCATCGAGCGCGCAAATCAGATGCAATTGATCGCGCCAGCGAGTAAAACCCATGCCGGTTTCGGTTTCAAACAACCGCGCCAGGGTGCGGCTGCTGCAATGCGCGAATTCGGCTAACTGCTCCAGGGTTTCACGACTGGCGGGCGCGCGCTGCAAGCGGGTGATCACGGCTTGCAAGCGCCGGCTATGGCCACCCGGCAGAAAATACAACGGCGCTCGCGGCGGCTGACGCAGTTGATGCAACACCAGCGCCGCAATCAGAGGCTCATCACCGCCCACGCGCCCCGCGCGGCCAAACTCCAGTCCCTCGCGCGCTAGCGCCCATAACAGCGGCGACACACCAAACACCAGGCAATACGGCGGTAACCCGCTCAGCTGTGGCGACTCCAACAACAAGCGCAACACCAGCGATGCCTCGCTATAACTGGCCTGATGGTCCACCCCCGCGGGCACCCAAACCGCCTGACCTGGAGGCGCCAGCCACCAGCCGCTGTCACAGCTGATCTTCAGCGTGCCCTGCTCCAACAGCAATAATTGTCCTTCGGCGTGACGATGCGCGACCACCGCCACGCCGGCCGGATGAGAAATACGGACAACCGATAGAGAGAGACCCGGTTCGCGGCACGCCACAGTCGTCATCTTGTCATTCTCCAAGACGAAAATGTCAGAATAGAAAAAACCAACGGCTATTGATACTTTAAAATGACAATCATTGCAGGATAACACCAGAGATAACAACTCGACCAAACGATCAGGACCAACCAGATGAGTACATTGCGGATTACAGGAATTTCCGGCAGCCTACGTACCGGTTCTTATGCCACGGCGATATTAAACAGCGTCGCCGCGCTATTACCGGCAGGCAGTGAATTTTCTTCGCTAGACATTGGAACGCTACCCCATTACGACCAAGACCTGGAGGCCGACCTGCCTTGCGTCGTGGCTCAGGCGCGCGCGCAAGTCGCGGCGGCCGATGCGGTACTGATTGTTACCCCGGAATTCAATCATGGGATTCCGGGCGTATTGAAGAACACATTGGACTGGCTGTCGCGTCCCGCGTTTACCGGCTGCTTCAATGGCAAACCGGTGATGTTTATCACCCACTCGCCCGGCGCGCTGGGTGGCGTGCGAGCGCAGTATCAATTGCGCGAGACCCTGTCATCCATGCTGTGCCGCTTGATCCCCCTGCCCGAGATCGCCATTACTCAGGTACAGAGCAAACTGGACAATGATCGCTTGGTGGATCAAGCCACGCAGCAATACATCCAGCAAACGCTGAATACCTTCATAAGCGCGATCTGAGCGCCATAGGGCGGTTCGGCGACAGGCAGCGGGGGATCATCATGCAAAACATCTATGCGGTTCTTGCCGGACTATCGGTCGGGGTGTTTTTTTCCTGGCTACGCCTGCCACTGCCCGCGCCGCCAACGTTGACCGGCATACTCGGGGCGGCGGGGGTGTTTCTCGGTAGCGTATTGTTCAACTATTTGGCGCGTTAGCCATGCGCGTGGGTAGGTGACGAACCACCTACCCGCACACTAGCCCAGGGCCGCGAAGCGTTCGCTCAAGCTTTGCAGAGTATCCGCCTCGGCGCGGACCTGAAAGAACGCGCCCTGCTCATCGGCTCGCTCGGACAGCACTTCACAATTGGCGTAAATCTCAGCGCGCAACTGCTGCGCCGACCAGGGTAAGAACAATTCGCTCTCAACCAAATCGCGCTGAAAGAACGAGACAATCACCGCATGCAGCGCGGCGACATCATCCGCACGGCACGCGCTCATCACCACACAACCGGGGTACTTGGCCTGCAGCGCAGCGGTATGTTCGGCCTGCGCCGTCTCATCGCCCACGTGATCAATTTTATTGAACACGCGAATCCGCGGCAGCTCGTGCGCGCCAATCTCGCTCAGCACAGTATCCGTGACCTCGAGCTGACGTTCAAAGCCGTCATCGCTGGCGTCAATCACGTGCAACAGCAGCGAGGCATCCAGCGCTTCATCCAGCGTGGATTTAAACGACGCCACCAGGCCGTGAGGCAAGTTCTTGATAAATCCCACCGTGTCACTGACCAACACCCGTGGTACGCATTCGGGATAAAGAGTGCGCACCGTGGTATCCAGCGTGGCGAACAATTTATTGGCCACCAACACTTCGCTACCGGTCAGCGCCCGCATCAAGGTGGATTTGCCAGCGTTGGTATAGCCGACCAGGGTCACCCCGGCCAAACTCTGACGCCCCAGGCGCCGCGCGCGCTGTGTCTTGCGCTCGGCCTCCATCACCACAATTTCCTTTTGCAGCTCGGCGATACGATCACGCACCTTGCGCCGATCAAGCTCGGTATGCGACTCTCCCGCCCCGCGCCCACCGGTGCCGCTGCGTTGCCGCCCTTGCGGCCCGGCCAGCTTGGCCGCCTCGCGCAAGCGTGGCGCCATATAACCCAGACGCGCAATCTCCACCTGAGCGCGCGCTGCGCGCGAGCGGGCGTTGCGGTGGAAAATCTCCAGGATCACCATGGTGCGATCCATCACTTCGCAGCCGACGTCCTTTTCCAGATTACGCGCTTGCGAGGGCGAGATCTCGTGATCAACCAGCAGCACCTCGATATCGAGCGCGCTCGGGCTATCCAGTAGCTCGGCGTCTTCCGCGTCCTCGGCGTCCTCGACGTCTTCGTTATCCGCCAGGTAGTTAACGAAGTGACTGATCTCCTGACGCTTGCCAACCCCCAGGTACGCCGTGGTATCAAAGCCGCCGCGCTTTTGGGTAAAGGTACGCACCACCTGGTAACCCAGGGTTTTGGCCAACTCGCGCAGCTCGGTCAGCGACGCTTCAAATTCGGCATCACTCACATTCGGCAACTGAACCGCCGCCACAACGGCGTACTTGGCGTCTTCTTTAACTTCTCTTGGCATGTGCTGATGGCTTCTGTTGGGTAACGAGCTCAGATAGTAACCGTAAATCGGGCCCGGCTGACAGTGAATCCGGATCACGCCGCGCCACGGATTGGTATAATCCCTATGGGATTCACCCTGAAAGCCGTCATGCTCGCGCTCAAACTTTCGTTGGTGCCCCTGTTTCTGTTACTGATCTCGCTCGCGGGGAAAAGCTGGGGACCTAGCATCGCCGGCTGGCTGGCCGGGCTGCCAGTGGTTGCCGGCCCGATTCATTACCTGCTCACGCTGGAGCACGGTCCCGCGTTTGCGGTTCACGCCGTCACTCTGGCACTAGCCGCGATTTTGGCCTCGGAAGCCTTTAATTTCGCCGATGCCTGGACTTGCCGTTCGCGTCACTGGCCGAGCGCGCTGGCGATCAGCTTGCTGTTTTGGCTGCTGGCGGCCAGCGCCCACCAGGGTGTAAACCCGACACGCTCCGATCTATTCAGCCGTAGGCGGTAAATATCAGGCGCAATCCAAGCGCTCCGATCGCTCCAGCGGCAAGGCGGTCTATCCATGCCTTTGAACTTAAATAGGCTGCGCGCGGGCGCCGGCTCGAAAAGCACAGCGCCACAAGCGCATACCATCCGGCCTCGACAGCAAAGACCAATGGCGGCAGCGCAATGTAGCACCAGACAGGCGGATATTGGGGCAGCAACGCGGCAAAAATACTGCCATAGACAATGGCCGTTTTGGGATTACTCAGCGTGCAAAACAAACCCTCGCCGCCTCAAACTTCTTGTGCCAACCAGTCGTACAGCCCACGGATAGACGCCGAGGTTTCCTGACCGCGCCGCACACAAAAGTACACAGAGCCACCGGTCTTCACAAAACCCAATGGCGCGCGCAAGCTCCCATCACCCAGCTCGCGCCGAATCAGCAATTCTGGCGCGATCGCATAACCCAAGCCGTTTTTAGCCGCTTCAAGGGTCAGGGTCAGATTATCGAATTTGCGCCCGCGCTCCGGCGCAATCGCCACTCCAGCGGCCACGGCCCACTCTTGCCAGGCATCAGGTCGCGAGGCGGTGTGCAACAGGCACTCTTGCAACTTCTCCGCGCTCGGCGGCAGGGCGGACCAGCTCGCGGCGCAGACCGGCCCGATCTCGTCATGCGCCAGCCGGGCGATATCAATATCGGGCGCGTTCGGCGGCGGATCCATGGTGATCATGACATCGACTTTGCGGCGGACTAAGTCGGCAAACACATCAGTCATGCGCAGCTCGAGCGCGATCTCGGGATGATCGAGTTCAAATCGTTCCAAGCCGGGAATCAACCAGTGCCCGAGGAAGCTGCCTGAACATCCCACCTTGACGCACTCTGCGGCGGGCGCTCGACGCAGGTTGCCGCAGGCCCCCTCCAAAGGAGAGAACGCATCCCGACAGATGACGCGTAATTGCGCGCCGGCCTCGGTCAGGCGCACCCCCCCTTTATGGCGCTCGAATAACGCTTGGCCAAACCATTGCTCCAAAGCGCGCATTTGGTGGCTGACCGCGCCGTGGGTCACGCACAGCGTATTCGCCGCCTCGGTAAAGCTGGTGAAATTCGCGGCCGTTTCGAACATCAGCAAGGCTTTTAACGGGGGTAATTTGCGCATCGCTCCACCTGTGAAAAAAAGTAACAGCATGCGTGATTTCAATTGATTTGTCAGCGCTTGGCCCAGCATCAATGATGCTAGTCACACCAACCACCGGACGATACGCAAGTGAACATCGACCCCAGCACTTTCACCCTAGAAGCCGACGCACAAGGCATGTTTGGTGATTTTGGCGGATGTTATATGCCAGAAACCCTGATGCCCGCCGTTTTGGCGTTGCAAAAAGAGTACGCCGCCGCACGCACATCACCCCGTTTCTGGCACGACTACCATCAGTTGCTGCAAAACTATGTAGGACGGCCTTCGCCGCTGTTTTATGCCGCCAATCTCAGCCAGCAAATCGGGGGCGCTAAGCTGTTTCTCAAGCGCGAAGACCTCAATCACACCGGCGCCCACAAAATCAACAATTGCATTGGTCAGATCCTGCTGGCCAAACGGATGGGCAAAACCCGGGTGATTGCGGAAACCGGCGCGGGGCAACATGGCGTTGCGACCGCCAGCGTCTGCGCGCTGTTCCAGATACGCTGTGTCATTTATATGGGTCGGCATGACATTGAACGGCAAGCAGCCAATGTAAAACGCATGCGCCTGCTGGGCGCGGAGATTCACCCGGTTGACACCGGGAGCGCAACCCTGAAAGACGCGATGAATCAGGCGCTGCGTGACTGGATCGCTCATGTCGACGACACCTATTACCTGTTAGGCACCGGGGCGGGACCGCATCCTTACCCGCAAATGGTCTGTGATTTTCAGCGGATCATCGGCATCGAAGCGCGCGCGCAGATCCAACAACAAACCGGGGGACTGCCTCAGGCGCTGGTCGCCTGCGTTGGCGGTGGATCAAACGCCGCCGGCCTGTTCATTCCTTTTATCGAGGATGCCGGGGTCAAGCTTTATGGGGTTGAAGCCGCCGGTCTGGGGCTCGGCACTGATCAACACGCGGCATCGATCCAGCGCGGGCGTCCAGGCGTCCTGCACGGCAATCGAACTTACTTATTGCAAGACGCCGAGGGGCAAATCCAAAACGCCCATTCGCTCTCCGCCGGTCTCGACTATCCGGGTATCGGTCCGCTACACGCCCACTGGCATGAGACTGGCCGAGTGTCCTATGTCTCGGCCACCGACCGCGAAGCCGCCGAGGCGTTTCAATGGCTCAGCCAGAGCGAAGGGATTATCCCCGCGCTGGAAAGCGCCCATGCGCTGGCCTACGCGCGCAAGCTGGCCGCCACCATGGATCCCGAATCGGCACTGATCATCAACCTCAGCGGACGCGGCGACAAAGACATCGACAGCGTTCTCCACTTTCTCGCTCAAGAGGAGCCGCAATGAGCTCACGCCTCAATCAAACCCTTGCCGATTTACGCGCGCAGCAACGCGCCGGCCTGATCGTTTACCTCGCGGCGGGCGACCCCGACTTTGGTACCTCCCTCGCGCTATTGAATGCGGCGGCGCAAGCCGGCGCCGATATGATCGAGTTCGGCATGCCGTTCTCCGACCCGGTGGCGGACGGGCCAACCCTGCAGCAAGCCCATCAGCGCGCCCTGGCCGCAGGCCAGACACTAGATAAAACCCTGCGTCTACTGGCGTCCTGGCGCGAAGCGCAGCCCCGGACGCCAGCGATTTTAATGGGTTACCTCAATCCGGTACTGAGTTATGGCGTCGAGCGCTTTATGCAAGATGCCGCCACAGCGGGCGCCGATGCGCTCATCCTGGTCGACTTGCCCTATGAACACGCCTCCAGTTATCGCGCAATGGCCAAGCAACACGACCTATCTCTGATTCAGATGACCGCGCCCAGCACCGATCCAGAGCGTCAGCGAATGATATTGCGTCAGGCGGACGGGTTGGTTTATCAGGTCATGCTCAATGGCACCACCGGCGCCGCCGATAGTGACCCGCAAGTCATGATCCCGATGCTGCGCGCACTGCGCCAGCACACTGATCTGCCGCTGGCCGCCGGTTTTGGGATTCAAACGGAGGAACAGGCCCAGGCGCTGGCGCAAGAAGCCGACTTGGTCGTCGTGGGATCGGAACTGGTTCGCTCGATTCAGGCCGGCCCGATCGAAAGCGCGCTTGAGCGCTGCGCATCCACGGTCGCGGTGTTTAGCCACGCGGTTCACACGGCGCGCGAGCGCATTTAGCGACATCGGTTAAGCCGCGTGACACCCCTGACTATCGACTGGCGCTTGCAATCTATCGTCAAGACCGTAATCGCGCCGCACCTCGGCAACGCGTAGCCGGTAGTTGGCAAACACACCATGGCGCCCTTGAACCTGGGCGTCACGGTGTGGACTCAGCTCGCGCCATTGTTGAACCGAGGCTTCATCGCGCCAGAAGGATAACGACAGCAGTTTCCCTGGCTGGCTCAGGCTTTCGAAGCGTTCAATAGAAATGAAGCCATCAATCTCCCGCAACAGTGGTTTAAGTTCGGCGGCCAGCGCCAGGTAGTGCGACTGCGCGCCAACGGCGGGTTCAACCTCAAAAATCACAGCAATCATTTGATATTCCTTTCAATCAAACTCGGGAACACGGGCGTTCAAAGAGCGGCGCCAGCGCCATGACTCCAAGGCTGACTCATCCACCCCCAAGCGCAACAGATGCTCAACGCCGGCAAGCGCAATTGAGCGCGCCCAATCGGCGCCAGGACAGACATGAGCCCCATAACCAAAGGCAAAATTTGGCCCGGTGCTTGCCCCCGGGCCGACCAGCACCGCCAACAACGCATCCCCCGCATGCAGCGGACACCCCGACAACAGCACGTCCGAGGTGATGAACCGCCGGGTATTCTGGATCGGCGGCAGGTCGGCCAGAACCTGTTCAACCCATTGTGCCGCGCACCCGTCATTCGGCCTCCTCAAAGCCAGTTGCAGAGTCTGGCCGATCAGACCGGCGGTCCCTTCGCAGGCTTGAAACCACAGTCCGATGGCATTGGCCCGCGCAAGGCGCGCGCTATCCGGCAACCCAGTCCGCTCGATGGCCGTGATCAGCTGCCGCAGCAAGGGTCCCGGGGCGGCCAACTGTTGCTGAATCCGTTGGGAGAGCCGATCCGCCGCCCGGCTACCCGCCGCAATCTCCTCGGGCGCGCCACCCGGAGCGATACAGCGGACAAAAGCCAGCACCTCGTCGATCAACCGGGGCCAATCCCTCTCCGGGATACCAAACCACTGCGCAAGGACTACCGTTGGCAGGCCATAGTTAAAGCGAGTGATGGCCGAGCCAGCCAACGGCGCGGACAAATCAAACCAGTCAGTCAGCGCGCGCGCGCCACGCAACACCGCCGGCGCGCCAATGCCATCCAGGGCTGACTGGACCGCAGCCTTGAGCCGGATATGCGTTGGGCCATCGTTCATGCGCACCAAGCCGGCAAAGATCTCCGCCGCCACGGTGCCGGCCAGCGCAGCCGGTACCGGCTCGCTCGCCGGGCGCACGTTTAAAGCAGGGCAGCTTAGCGCCTCGCTCACCGCCGCGCTCGACGCGGCCACCCAGCAATTCAGCCGTGAATCAAAAAACAGTCCGCGCTCGGACAAGCGCCGATAGTCTGAACGGGGGTCGGCACCGGTTGCCGCCGCTAGCGCATCAGGTAAGGTAAGACCAGGGGGGAAAGGCAAGGCATTCTCCAAGTTGGGCAAGCAGCGCCACGATACGGCTAGGCGCGCGCGAATGCTTCGCTTACCATCGAAATATGGATGAATACTTTCTTGAGACCCGCATGGCGGCCGTGGCGGCAGCCGTGGGGGATAAAACCCGAACACGCATGCTGTGCGCGTTGATGGATGGCCGCGCCTATACGGCGACTGAATTGAGCGCGGTGGCTGACGTTGCCGCCTCGACCGCCAGCAGCCACTTGGCGCGACTACAGCAACAGCAGCTGATTGATTGCGTGCAACAGGGACGGCACCGTTATTTCCGGATTGCCAACCCGCAAGTCGCCGAAGCGCTGGAAAAACTGATGGGGCTGGCGGCGGCCGATCAGGTCACGCTGCGCAGCAAAACACCACAGCATCTTCGCTTGGCGCGTACCTGTTACGACCACATGGCCGGAGAAGTCGCCGTCGCGCTGCATGACCAGATGCTCAGCCTGGGCTGGATCGACGGTGAACACTACACACTCTGCGCCACAGGGCAACAAGCACTGCAGCGCTTGGGATTACCCATTGTCCTCACCTCCAGCCGCCGAAGATTTGCCTGTGCCTGTCTCGACTGGAGCGAACGCCGCCCACACCTGGGAGGGCAACTCGGCGCGGCACTGCTGACAGTATTTGAGCGCCAGCAGTGGGCGATTCGCCAACTGGACAGCCGCGCATTACAACTGAGCGCGCAGGGCAGAAAAGCCCTGCAACAACACTTTGGTTTGACGCTTTAAGCCAGCAACCCCATTAGGGGCCCTCTGAACACGTTATTTGCTGACGTAAATAACGTGTTCAGAGGGCCCCTAGCCATCATTGGATTGAGCGGCTTCAGCATCATGCGTCAATAGCGCGCTCCACTGTTGCGCCAACAGATCAAACACCGCGCGTAGGCACGCGCTGTTTCTAAGTTCGCGATGACTGACCAGCCATACCGGCATATCGCGCTGGGTAAACTCGGGCAACACCCGCCGCATCTCGGGATGGCGTTGGGCGATCATCGTTGGCGCATAGCCCACCCCCAGCCCTGCCAGCGCCATTTGCCATAACACCGCCTGGCTATCGCAGCGCAGCGGGAAAAATTCGCGCCCGACAGCCATCCCAGCCCGATGAAACTGGCGCAGCAAGAAGTCCGATCGATCCATCCCCAACCATTGATAGGCCAACGGATCCGCGCGCCGCTCTGGATCTACACTGTGCAGATAATCACTGTGCGCCCAAGCCGCGACTTGCAGCGCCCCAAGCTGGCGCGCAATCAGCCAGTCTTCACTCGGCGTAAAATGGCGAATCGCGATATCAGCCTCGCGCTCCAGCAGGTTATCGCTGTCGTCACTGGCCACCAGTTCGAGCTGAATCTGCGGGTAGTGCCGACGAACCTCACCCAGTAACGGTGGCAACACATGCGCCGAGGTCATTTCACTAGCGCTGATGCGCACCGTCCCCACCAGCCCGGTACGGCTCTGCTCCACCGCAAAGATCACTTGCCGCGAAGCGGTACGCATGCGTCGCGCCGGTTCCAACATACGCATGCCGCTTTGCGTCAGACGCAGGCCACGCACACTGCGCTCAAACAGCGTGGTTGCAAGGCTCTTTTCCAGTTCGGCGATTTTGCGGCTCAGGGTTGGCTGACTAAGCCCTACGGCTTGCGCCGCTTTACTGAACGAGCCATGTTCACTGACATCCAGAAATGCTTGGATCAAGTCCCATTCCGGCGTTAGTTCATTCATATTTGAATAAATATCATACAGTTATTCATATTTAGATAATAGCCGAAGCCGTGCATGATGGTCTCAACTTATAGAGGGGAGTCAAACATGGCAAAACCGATTGTACTGGTCATGGGAGCCAATGGCCGCTGCGGCCGCTGCGTGGTCACGGCATTAGTCAATGCGGGCTGGCAAGTGCGCGCCCAGGCACGCGCGCCTATCATCGCAGCAGTATCAGTGACACCGGTGATCTGCGACGCCAGTGACCACGAGGCGGTTCTGGCCGCCGCGCAAGGCGCGGAACTGATCGTGCATGCGATCAACCCCTCGCGCTACACCGCTAGCGCGTGGCGCCACGTCCTGCCCTTGCTGGACGTCTCGATTGCCGCCGCGTTGCACAGTGGTGCGTTGTTGATGATGCCTGGCAATATTTATAACTACGGACGCATTCCGCCCGGGCTAATTGATCGCAACGCCCCGGAGCGGGCCGAGACCGCGCTTGGCAGCATCCGCATTAGAATGGAGCAGCGACTGGCGCAGACCCCCGGATTGAACAGCGTGGTCCTGACCGCCGGCGATTTTTTCGGCAGCGGCGCCGGGGTGTGGTTTGACCAGGTGATTACCGCCAAATGGCGCAAAGACGTGGTGCAATACCCCGGACCGTTTGACTGCACACGGGCCTGGACCTGGCTGCCGGACCTGGCGCGCGCCTTCGCCGCTATCGCCGAACGACGCGCCAGCCTCAACGGCTTTCATAAGTGGATGATGCCTAGCTACAACCTGACTGGCAGGCAGCTGCACCAAGCGCTGCAAGCGGCGGCGGGACGGCCGCTGGCCCTGCGCCCCATGCCATGGTGGCCGATGGGACTGCTCAGTCCGGTGGCGCCGGTGATGCGCACGCTATGGCAAATGCGAGCCAGTTGGCAACACAGCCACGCGCTGGACAATCAAGAACTGAGCCGCTATCTCGGCAATTTCACACCGGCCCCGCTGGAGCAGGCGCTCAACGCGTCACTGCGCGATCTGGGGCTGCTGGCAACGGAATCATGACCTCGGCACGGTGTTATCCAGCTCATCGTTGTTTGCCGTTTCTACGACTTAATCGACAGATACAATAGGCCAGTCCATTACCAGAAATTCAGATGTGGCTCTGGCCATACCCCGCTCAGAGCTGTATTTAACAATAACGGAAGGAACCCATGTATATCGGCAAACTGGCCAAATTGAGTGGCGCCACGCCAAAGGCAATACGCCTATATGAATCTATCGGACTGATCCCGACACCAGCGCGCTTAGGGCGATACCGTATTTATACCAACGAGGATGTTTCGCTAGTCCATATGATCCGACGCGCCCAAGCGGTAGGCTTTAGTCTTGCGGACTTGAAAGACTTGGCTAACGCCAAGTCCAGCACCGGCAAGCTTTCTCTTGAAATAGCGAATCGCATGATCGCCGACAAGCGGGAAAAACTACGTAAACACATTGATGACACATTGAAACAAGACCAGCAATTATTAGAACTTCATGAAGAGTTGAATCGAACCTACGGACAAGTATTTTAATACATTGGCCATGCTTGACTCTCCCCCCAAGGTCAATGTTTAGACTCGCAAACTCACCCTGTTCATCACTTGCGAAAACCCAATGATCAAGATCAGCATTCTGTACCCAAACAGCAAAAACGCTCGGTTTGATTTCGATTATTACATCGACAAACATATGCCCATGTCGATCGATTTACTAAGCATCCACAAAGGCTTCAGGGGCGTTTCTGTAGAACGCGGCCTGATGGGTGGCACCGCGGGTTCAGATGCCGCATATGCTGCGATGTGCCACTTCTTATTTGATTCGCTCGAAGACTTTATGTCTGCGTTTTCGCCTAATGCGTCAGTGTTACAAGACGATATGCCAAACTATACGGACATAAAACCAGTGATTCAAATCAACCAAGTGCTGATTTCCCGCTAACTATTTTGCGGTGACGCTCGCCTCAAACCCACATCTCCGCGCTCATGGCCCCCGACAGGCAACGATACAGCAGCGCCTGCGCCAGATCGACCGAGCTCCGCGCCCCATGGTCATTGAGCTCCAGCGCCAGTCCCGCGCCAACCGCCTACGCGCATCCATTAGCCGATTTGCACTGGAACAGCGTCGCCCCGCCGAACAGCCCGATGGCGAGCGCGAAGCGACGGCGCCCGTAGGACAGGGAGCGGCAGACATAGTAGGCGGACAGGGCGGCGAAACCATACAGCAGACAAAGCGGCATGGCGAACAAGAGCGCCAGCGGCCAGGCAACCGTCTGGACCGAGCGCAACAGGCCGGCGACCAGCGCACCCGCCAGCAGGCAGGCCAAGATATAAAACACCAGCTTGCGCAGGTCAGAGAGAATCGGGTGCATGCTCGCCGAACTCAGTTCTTGATTTCAATGCCGCCCATGATGACCCCGCCCTGCAGCGTCAAGGTTTTCTCAGGTTGCATCGGTGGAACGCTCTTGTCGTCAACGCCGCCCAGAATCGAAGAAACGCGCAGCACCACTTGCCAGTCCGCCGGAATCTTGATGGCAATGCCACCGCAGACCGCATTGATGCGCAACACCGCCTGCGACTGCATCGAAGCCTGACGCAGGTCGAGTTCGATGGCGGACAGCTCTCCGCCCTTGAAGTCCTGCGTATCGCAACGCAGGCTGGCGCCGCTCATGATGGCCGAACTGCTGACCATGTCGTCGTGTTCGTCACTGGGGGGCGGCATCTGGCCATCGTTTCCACCGAGGCGAGCGCTGGGCCGAATACCGCGGGCAATCACCGCAATCCCGGCCAGAATTAAGAACGCGGGTAGCAGCAGCGACATAACGTGATGCACCAGTCCGAGGTTTTGCAGGGTCAGTCCCACCCCCAGAACCATGAAGCCCAGACCGAAGATCATGCTCGGCACATGGCATCGATGGATAAGGTGCGCCAGACCGAAGACGCTGAAGATCAACGGCCAATAGTTGGACACATCGCCAATGTGAATCACCTGCAGATTGCCCAGCAGCGCCAGAACTCCGGCCACAACAAAGCAAAGACCCAGAACAATCCGCCGCTGCGGATGGCCCGGGCCGCCATGACGGTGATGATGGCGCATCATACGATTTCTCCTTGCCGTTGGTTTAGATTGCGTTTGCATACTCCGCGCAGCAACGCGCCGGCGCCGAGCAGAATCAGCAGCGCCGGCCAGCTGTTTTGGAAGCTCAAGCCCCAGCGCTGCGCCAGGCACAGATAGAGCCACGCGGCAAAGGCGACCTTGAACGCGCCCCGGACGACGGCGTAAACACGCCGAGCAGTGAGGATACGCAGAATACCCGAAAGGGCTATCAATGCGGGAATGATATCCCATGCAGAAGCAAACCGGGGTCGACCCAGACTGGACAGCGCTAGGACGACGCCCAGGGCAATCAGGGATGCGGTCATCTTAGCCAGGTGCCCGAACGCTGGCGTCGCAAATTCGGCCAATGGTCGGCGCGAGTCGGTGAATGGCGGTTTCGACACCGATCAGAGCGGTTTGGGCCCACCAAGCCCGACATAACCCAGTGTGACAATGGCCAGATTGAACCCACACGAGAACTGAATGACCTCCTACGCTTTCAGCTTGCTCAATGTATTCGCCGAGATGACCTTTGGCGGCAACCCGCTATGTGTGTTCGAAGAGGCGCGGGTTCGGATCTTCACCCCTGGCCACGAAATGCACTTCGCCGGTCATCCAGCGCTAGGCGGCGCCCAGGTGGTGCGCGATATCGCCCGAACGGGCAATGCGCTCACACTAGAATTCAAAGCCGGGGTTGTACCGGTAGAGGCCGAGGGGGATGTGTGGACCTTCACCGCGCCGCAGCGGTACGCCGCGCGCGCCAGCGGCGAAATCAGGGTGGGCGGTCGGGTCATCGAGCTGGGGCGCGGGGTCATCACGGTATAGACATACCGGTCACACAACACCCACCGAGGTCCGACAGTGGCCTAGCAACCGTCTGGAATCTTGGCGGCCATCATTCGACGCCGGTCCACCTGGCGCCCATCCACGACAAACGTTCCGTCGCCCACCGCGTGCATCGTGCGCTTCTCCTGACGCTCGGTATCCATATAGGCGGCAACCGCCTGTAACACGATGATATTGTGCGCACTGACGATGTCGATGACCCGGCACTCGATATTGGCCAGACACTCCTTGATCAAGGGCGCGTGCACCACCTTGCCCGGTAACGGCGTGAGTTTGAATTTGGCGAACTTATCGGTATCCGCTCCGCTGCACATCCCGATCCCGACCACCTGATCCAGTTGATCAATCGTCGGAATCGCAATGACGCACTCCCGGGTCTTACAGAGCGCCGCGAAGGAGTAATTCCACTCGCCCGTCGTGATGGCAAACTGCGGAGTAAAGTCCAACACCATGGTCCAGGAGAGGGTCATGATGTTGTTCTTGCCGTCATGTGTCGTCACCAGGATCACCGGCCCCGGTTCCAACAGCGTAAAGGCCTTGCTGAGCTTCAACTGTTGCATGAGAGCACCTCGCGACCTCCCCTTGCCTAGCCATCTGACGACGTCAGTGACTCCCCTGATTATCTACCGGTTGCATGGCAAATTCATACAATCAATTCTAAGGTTGCCCCATCATCAGGTATTCGTAACCGATGTGCGATCCCCGCATCACTGGCGGCGGCGGCAAGATCGAGTCTACTGACCGGGCAATGGCTCAATGCTTCCAAGTGATTGGCGATCACCGTGCCTCTTGACCCAAGGGTGAACGCCACGACTTCGCTGATACCCATAATAATGTCCTGCCCGAAGTCAAATCTGGCGCCGCCGGCAGGAACCACGGAAAAATCCGGCTGATGGCACGTTAGAAAATCACGCACATCGGGGGTCAAAATGGTATCACCGGAGAGGTATAGGCTTGGCGCTCCGGGCATTTGGATGAAATAGCCAACGCCATGCTCCATCAGCAAACCAACCAGACCTCTGCCATGCACACAAGGAATGGTTCTAATCAGACCACCAAGAAACGGCTGAGGCTCATGGTGCTGATCGGGAAGTGGGCAGACGTTTAGACCGAGTTGACGCAGATGGTCCGCGTCGTGCGGCGTGCAGATCACAGGGATTTTCTTGCTCCGTAACCAATGTTTAGCCGCGCGGTCCAGATGGTCGAAATGCCCTTTCTGACAATGCGTAATCAAACAGTGCGTCACTGTTTCGAGCACAGGCGAAGCCTCGATCGGTAAGTCGACAATCGGATTGCGCAGGCGAGAGCCCAGGAGTTTCAACGGTGGTAAAGCATTTTTGGGCGCCAACATTGGATCAACCAAAATTCGATAGGCGTCGACTTCGACCACAATCGTAGCATTGCGGATTTGCGTGATTTTCATCTCGTGTCATTCATTATGGGAATGACACATTGTGCGTCTTCTTTAGCGAGCGCAAGATAGCGGGAATTGACATAAAGCGATCATTTTCTGCCATGCCTAATTTAGCGACAATACGTATCGGTTTATTCTTGTATCCGCAATGCATGCCCGCAGGGCTATTCGCATTTTCAGATTTGCTTCACGCAGCCAACCGACTTGGCGGCGCGTCGCTATTCGACCCAGTTTTCGTCGCGGTTCGACCCCGCGCCATTGAATGCGCACACGGTCAATGGTTGACCGCCGCCGAATCACTTCACGAGGCCAAGCTTGACGCGATCTTGATTCCCGGATTTTGGGCGGAATCTCCGCGACAGGTGTTTAACGAGCTGTCAAAGAACACCGATGAAATCGCGGCAATAGCTAATTTACCCAAGAGCGTCAAGTTATTGAGCTACTGCACCGGGGTCTGTTTGCTCGCCTCAGCCAAACAACTGAACGGCCAGAAAGCGACCGTCACGTGGTGGTTGGCCAACGCCATGCGACAGCATCATTCAAAAATTATTTGGCAAATCGAGCGAACGAGTATCGACACCCCACGCGCGGCGACTGCATCGGGAGTTAACGGCTATTTGCCAATCGCTCAGACATTAATCGAGAAGGTCCTGAGCGTAGAGGCATACCGCGCGTTGACCAAGCTAATGGTGTTACCCCGCCCAGAGGTAACACACCAGGCGTTCCAAATGATCAATTTGATCGAGCAGTCAGATAGCTTGCTGCGCAAGCTCCATACGCTGGTGGAGCAAACGGCGGCGTATGAAGTGACGGTGCGTCGATTGGCGGATGATTTAGGCACATCGGAGCGGACACTCGCTCGCAAGGTCATGGCGGCCACCGGCCTATCGGTTGCAAGCTACGTACGACGAATCAAACTCAACCAGGTCAGCGAACGCCTCATCCTAACCTCCTTGCCCGCCAGTACCATCAGTGTTGAACTTGGTTTTGCCAGCGACTCGAGTATGCGCCGTATGTTCAAAGAGCTAACGGCGTTGACGCCGACCGAATATCGCCAGTCTTTTGGCCGTTGCTGAAGGCTGTTATGCCCAGCCAGCCGACTCTCTCATTTTGATACGAGAAACTTCGGACTCGACATCTGAAATAGCGCACGAAACCACATCGGCATTATGGGTTAAATCCAGACATCACTCGGCGCTGTTCGGTCACTTTCCGAGTCGCCGGTATTCAAGACGCCGCGCGGCTCGATCAGTAGCAGCTTCACTTCGCTGGCGGCGAACGGCTTGTGCTCTACCCCCTTAGGCACCACCGCCATCTCGCCCGCATGCAGCAAGAGGGAGCGGTCACGAAAATCAATTCGCAACACCCCTTCGATCACAATAAAGGTTTCATCCGTCTCTGCATGCGCGTGCCACAGGAAGTCGCCTTCGATTTTCACCACCTTGAACTGGTAGTCGTTCATTTCGGCGATAACGCGCGGTTGCCAGAGATCATCGACTCGACTGATCTTGTCTAGCAGGTTAATCGCGACGCACTGGCCTCGCGTTGCTGATCCAGATTGGGTATATCTCATGAGTTGCTCCGTTTCGATGGTGGATAGCAAAGAGCATACGGAGCACCTCCGTGCCACGTCTGGAACAATTGTGCGGATAGCTCCATCATGGATTTCCGCAACCGGTGGGCCTTGCCAGGCTCAATAGTGCACGCACCCCTTCAATTCTGGTGTGTGAATGCGCTATTCATCCTGTTTTTGATTCTCGGCGCGGTTTCGTCGTCCTTAATGTTTAAGCTCTCTCTGGCCAGTCTTCTGTTGCTCAATGTTTTAGTGCATTTGATCAATCCAACGCCGGTCTTGCGGCAGTACTCACCCAGAGTGATCTCAGCTTTAGTGCAACACGTTGACATAAAATACAAAACAAGTTTATATATTTGCATGAACATCATCCAGCTCACCACAACCACTACAACCGCGACCGCTTATGGCGGGCCGTGAGCTTGGTACGTGAGCGCAAAATAACGTATTCACCACAAGGCCCCGCCAGGAATGGACGGGGCCTTGTGGTTTCTCCGCCCTGACTGGCACCAACAGGAGAAACACCATGTCCATCCCCCACCCGGCGGCACGCGCGGCGCTATTGATCATTGATATGCAAGCTGGACTGTTCAACGGCCCGGAAATCCCATACGACCGCGATTTTATCCTGCAAAACATCAATCAGTTGATACTTAAAGCCAGAACGGCCGGCGCTCCGATTTTCGCGGCAAGACACACCGGCCCCAAAGGGTCGCCGATCGAGCCGGGCAGCCCACTATCGCAACTGATACCCGCCCTGGCGGTGGAGGCAAAAACAGATACTGTTTTTGATAAAACCAAGCCCAATTGCTTCTTTAATACCGGGCTGGCCGAGAAACTTAGTGACGCGGGGGTGAAGCGCTTGGTCATTGTCGGGATGAAAACTCAGTATTGCATCGACTCCACTTGCCGCGCGGCGGCGGAACTGGGGTTTGAGCCAACACTCGTGGCCGACGGACACACCTGCATGGATACCGCGGCCTTATCCGCCAAGGCAATTATTGCGCACCACAATGCCACCTTGAATGGGCCCTTTGCGCAACTACTCAGCACCCAGGATTGCCAGTTCTAACGCCAGTCCTTCTGAATGCGGCATGTCATGACACTCGACATGCCGCGCTATCAGATTTCCGCCTTGGGCCAGTACTTCTTCAGCTTGTACCACAGGCTGCGCTCACTGATTTCTAACAGAGCCGCGGCTCTTGGTTTACTTCCTTCACTCTGGGATAACGCCAATTCAATCATGCGCGCCTCCAGTTCCTCGACAGCGGGGACTAGTGGGCCGAGAGACACAGGGGCACCTTCGACACGCGTCTCTTTGCCACCAGCCACAGGCATATCCAGCGGAAAATGCTCGGGCGCCAGCGGACAACCGCTGGACAACACCAAGGCACGCTCCACCATGTTTTCCAACTCACGAACATTGCCCGGCCAATCATAGGACTGCAGCTTAGCGCTCACCATGGCGGACAAGTTACCGCCCTGCGCTCCATGGCTAGCATGTTTGGCAACAAAGTGCCGCGCCAAATCCGGGATATCTTCTTTGCGGTGCCGCAGCGGGGGTAGATCCAGCGCAAATACATTCAAGCGATAATACAGATCTTCGCGCAACCGATTGTCGCGGATGGCATCGCGCGGATTGCGGTTCGTCGCCACGATAATGCGAATATCCAGCGGAATACTACGATTACTACCCAGACGTTCCAACGTGCTTTCCTGCAGCACACGCAACAGTTTGGCCTGCAAGGCAATAGGCATTTCCGTCAACTCGTCCAGAAACAGAGTGCCCTGATTTGCCAGTTCAAACTTGCCGACACGCTCCTTGACCGCGCCGGTAAACGCACCTTTCTCGTAACCAAACAGTTCGGCCTCAAGGATCTCCGCCGGGATGGCAGCGCAATTGATCGGCACGAAAAGCTTGTCTTTTCGGCTAGATGCATTGTGAATCGCACGAGCGGCCAACTCCTTACCCGTACCGGTTTCGCCAGTAATCATTACGGATGCTTTGCTGGGACCAACCTGACGTATCAGGTCATAAACCAGGCACATCGCCTGGCCGCTACCAACAAACCCCTCCCAGCCTCGATTGAGCTCTTCGCGCAGATAGCTATTCTCCCGCACCACTTCGCGCTCATTGAGCACCCGCTGGATGGCCAATGCCAAGGTATCGATATCAAAGGGGCGCAGAATATAATCACAGGCCCCTTCCTTCATCGCAGCCACAGCAGACTCAACCGAACCAAATGCCGTCATGACGATCACCGGCACATCCAGGGCTCGGGAGCGCAGGGTTGTCAGCAGCTGCAAACCATCCATTTCAGGCATGCGCATGTCTGTCAGCACCAAATCCACCGCCTCGGCCTGAATGACAGTCAACGCCTCTCTGCCATTAGCGGCTAAAAATACCTGGTAGCCACTTTTGTTGAGCATAATTTCCAGAACGCGCCGCATATGCGGCTCGTCGTCAACCACCAAAATGTGATACTTACTCATTATTGTTCGCTCTCTGCCAGCCGTTGTGTACGAGGCAATCGGATCAAGAATCTGGCGCCGCCCAAGTCACTCTCGCTGGCTTCAATCTCGCCGCCATGGGCTATGATGATTTGCTGAACAATCGCCAACCCCAATCCAACACCGCCCTCGCGCCGAAAAAAGAAAGCTTCAAAAATGCGGCTACGCTCTTCAGGGGGGATCCCGGGTCCGTTATCCTCGATTTCAATCAAAACCTGCTCGGGTATATCTCTGACCGCTAAGCGAAGCTGTCCGCCATGCGCGAGAATCTGTATCCCATTGAGAATAAGGTTAAGAAGGACTTGGGTAATCTGCTCCGCATCGCATTCAAGGACCGGGTTGATGGCTTCAAATACATGGCTGACCACGATGTGGTGTTTTTCCATCTGCGCCGCCAGCAGGCTACTGCTATGTAGCACCAGATCATGCAGATCAACGGGTGTCCGTAACAGCGCCCGGGGTCTGGCACTATCCAGCATTGAGGACACTAATCGGTTAAGACGCTCGGTTTCACTGACGATGAAACCCATCAACTCACGGCCCTCCGCAGACAAGCCGGCTTCGCGCTGCAGCATCTGAGCCGAAGAGCGCAAGATGCCAAGAGGGGTACGTACTTCATGGGCAATAACCGAAGACATTTCGCCAACGGCCGCCAGTTTGGATGCCTGCACCAACTTGCGCTGCGATAGCTCGATCTCCTGCATCATGAGAAGGAAGGCAACACTCAACTCACCCACTTCGCCGCCATTCGCCAAGGACTCAGGCATGGTGCTTGCCTGCCCATGCTTGTAGCTGCGGGTAAAATGGGTCAGCGCAACGATGGGACTGGCAATCAGGCCACTGATCCAGCCCGCCATCAGCAAGATCAATAGAACCAGGAGAGCCAGCAGACCCAGCGACATCAGCGCCATGTGATGGATCGGCGCCAGCGCATCGCTTTGTTTCTGAATGACTAACACCGTCAGGCCAGGCCCGGCAAAACCAGCAAAATCCGAGGCTCGCCCCAGGCCCACAAGTAGCGGCGCTGTCGCTATCGGCCCTCCGAGGTGTTCGAAGGCACCGGTCGGCCGTCGCGCCAATTGCCAGGCGGCCAAATCACGCCATGATGCGCTCGGTATTCCGCGCAAATTGCGTGAAACCGCCAGTACGCGCCCCTCGCGGTCCACTAGCATCACCATGTGCTGATGCAAGGCCGTGCTATCCAGCAAGGTTTCAATCTGTGTCCAGTCGAATGCCAACTGGAGTTGCCCGAGCACAGCCGAGTCAAACTGAGAAATAATCGGCGCGCTAATCATCAGACTGGCGGCACCGGGCCGCACCTCGGGCCGAGCGATGGAAAGATTGGCGCCAGCCAGATGGATGTCTTGCCAAGCCTTGGGGCTGGGCAGGCTCTTGCCCAGATCCCCAGGGTTGCTGCTACTCACTACTTGGCGCTGGCGATTGACCGCATAGATTTCCAAGTAGACCCCACCGTAACCCGATTTCAGCTTTGTAAGAAAAAGACTAAGTCTGCGATCAACGTCCTGGACCTGCAAATCCTGCATCACTTCCAGCGAACTCCAGGTGGCGGCATTTTGCAGACGTTCAAACAAGATCTTGTTAATATCTACCGCCAATGTATCCGCTTGAGCGACCAGATCGTGTTCGATAGCCGACTGCATGGCATCGCGCGCCTTGACAAAATCCATCACGGCCAGAATGATCGCGGGCAATAAACCTATCAGCAAAAAACCCTGCAATAGGGTTGTACGTATGGTTTTGCGCCCTGAGTTGTCATTGAACCAAGAAATGTGAGCCTCCATGGCATACCGCATCGGTGTTAGAACAAGCCGGATCCTGCTGGCTCTGGCCTTGCTGTGCAATGCCGTAGGAGCGCACGCCGAGAATGAAAGCAAGAATGGGGCCGATATTACCCCAGCCAGCTACGAACTTGGCAATGGTCTTAAATTGGGGGACAGCGGCTTTACCCTTGGAGGTTATAGTTCCGCTCAATTTAGCGACCTGCAAGATACGCCCAGCAATCTGGCTCTTAGTCATGCAAGCTTGTTCATCTGGTGGGAAAACCAATCCGGCCTGAAGTTTTTCTCGGAACTGGACAGCGAATACACACTGGCAACCCACTATCCGAGCAATGATAACGATGATAGAGCCCTGTCACTGGAAAGAATATATTTTGACTACAGCAATAGCGACGCCCTGACCTGGCGCGTCGGAAAATTCCTAACACCCATTGGCCGCTGGAATCTGATCCATGCGGACCCTCTGGTCTGGACAACGTCCAGGCCATTGATTACACAAAACATCTTCCCTGAAAACATCAGTGGCGCCATGGCATATGGCTCCTTTCAGGTCGCGGACAAATCCATTGAATACAACCTGTATGGTTCTGCGGGTAGCGACATTCACCCCGACCCGGATCAGGATGTTTTCCATAATGTCTATGGCCTGCATCTCACCGCTGCGGTTAGCGAAAATACCCAGCTAGGGCTCTCCTATGCCAGTTTCACGCAACAAAACCCAACGGAGAACCATCTGCAATTATTTGGACTGGACCTGTTCTGGGCTCGTCACGGCTATGAATTGATGAGCGAGTTTGCATTTCGCCAGTCCAGCCAGGGGACCGATCAGGACGCCTATGGCGGATATCTACAAGGAGTCATGCCATTATTCGGCAAGCTGTATGGCGTGCTGCGGCTAGAAACAATGCATGAGGTAGATCCTGAGCATACGGTACGTCATGGCGTGATTGGCCTGACTTACCGCGAAACCCGCGCGCTGTCATACAAGCTGGAGTACCTGCGCAGCCTCCATAACGACAACAGCGCACCGAACGGCCTTATGTCATCGGTGAGTGTGCTGTTTTGAATCATCGTTTAGCCATGCAACGACTCAGGCAACTCTGCCTGCTGCTCGCCTTGCTCTACTCCAATACGGGCCATGCCACTCCCAGCCAGGGCATTGTGGTGATTGTGGCATCGGGATCGCCCGCCAATACCCTTTCCATAGAAAAATTGGCATTGATCTACAGACGAAAAAAGAATTTTTGGGAAAATGGCCAGCGCATACAACCCGTAAATCTACCGGCCTCACACCCTCTGCGCAGGGCTTTTTCGATGCAAGTATTTAACCACACGCCCGAAGACATGGACGACTACTGGCGCGACATGTACTTCCATGGCGTTTTGCCCCCCTTTGTTTTGGGTTCGGAAGAAGCGGTTATCCGACTGGTGGCAAGTACGCCAGGGGCCATAGGTTATATCTCACATTGCACAGTTGATCATCGCGTCAGCGTTTTGCTCATACTGGATGGTGGGCCACAATGCCCCCATGCAAACTAGGCCTCGATGCCGAAATAACTGAACTCAGCTCGCGACTGACTGCAAACTTTGTCAACGAACGTTGCAGCCACTGCAAATACTGTCTGCGCATTAGCGACCCTTGCCTCGCGCGTCATTTAGTCCGAAGGTAATAACCATGCGGATCTCCAACAAATAAAGGCATAAGCGGCAAAGCTGGCATCAGGTTTGCAATAGTGATGGCAAGGTGTCTATTTCGGGCACACTCCCATGACGAGGAATCTGATCCATGCTTGCATTGTTTTCTGCAACAAATGATCAGCAAGGGGACCATTACAGCCCCACCCATTACATCCGCAGCCAACTTCCAGACGGACGCCCTGGTTATCAACTGACTGAACCCGATCCTTCCCACAGAGAAAGGGTCGAATCATTCATCCGCCAACGCTATGCGCTCCAATATAACGCAGAGATAGCCGACTTCATGCCCAGGTTATTTGCCCTAAACAATAGCGTGGGCGAGCTGGCCGGCGCCTTTGGGCTGCGTAGTGCCGCCGAAACTCTGTTTTTGGAGTGTTATCTGGATCAACCAATAGAAACGCTTATTGCCCAGACACAGGCCCATGCGGTGAAACGCCAACATATCGTTGAGGTTGGACAATTTGCAGGAACCAGCGCAGGCGCCGCCCGCGCCATGATCTGCCACCTCACCTGCCATCTATATCAGCAAGGCTACCATTGGGTGGTATTCACCGGAACTTCGGCCTTACGTAATGCGTTTTATCGTTTGGGACTCAATCCCCAGGATCTAGCCGCCGCGGATCCCTCACGACTGTCGTCAGCAGAGCAGCAAAGCTGGGGAAGTTATTACCAACACCAACCACGGGTGCAGTTTGGCAATATTGCGCATGGATTTGCCGCTTTGACGCTTGCAGGGTGGGTGACGGAAGCATGAGCCACATTTTTACCGCCCTCCGCCTTCAGGCGGAAACACGTCCTCTGGCCATTGCCCTACAAGATAGCCACACGAGCTTGAACTACCAACAGCTACTTGAGCGGACCCGCCAATTGGCCTTGCAGTTGCAGCAACGCGCCCCCCGGGTCATCGCCATCCTGGCGGATAACGGCATTGACTGGGTAGTGGCTGATCTTGCGGCTTTGTTGGCGGGGATACCCATTATCCCTATTCCGTCCTATTTTACAGCCAGCCAGGTACAACACGTATTAACTCAAGCCGGTGTCGACCTGCTCCTCAGTCAACAGGCGCTATCCGACGCGATGCGGCTCACAAACAGTCGCCTCGCTCAGGCTCTGCCTCATGTTGACCTATATTGTTACGAACTCGCGGTCAGTCCCATCATAGAATCATTGCCAGTCGGCACGGCGAAAATCACCTTTACCTCGGGCTCCACTGGCCAGGCAAAGGGCGTATGCCTCAGCCTAAGACATATGGAAGAAGTGGCACTATCGCTGCGGCAAGCCACAGGGGCCAGTCAAGAGGACCGCCATCTGTGCGTCACTCCTCTGGCAACGTTATTGGAAAATATTGCAGGCATCTATCTGCCACTCATGGCTGGTGCTACGTGCATGGTTCCAACTTTGGCCGAAGTCGGCCTGAGTGGAAGTTCAGGGCTAGACATCAACCGCCAACTGGCATGCCTGACTCATCTGCAAGCCAGCAGTGCGATCCTAGTTCCGCAAATGCTGTCCGCCCAGATCGCCGCCATTCAAGCCGGATGTCCTCGGCCACCCGCATTGCGTTATTTGGCCGTGGGTGGTGGCCGTGTGGCCCCAACCCTGCTGACGCAAGCACGCGCTCTCGGCTTGCCGGTCTATGAAGGGTACGGGCTGTCTGAATGCGCATCAGTGGTTTCTCTCAATACACCGGATCATGACCTGCCAGGCAGCACTGGACGTCCTCTGCCACACACCACGGTGAGTATTGCCGACGATGGAGAAATACTGGTTAGCGGTAGCCACTTTCTGGGTTACCTGGGGGAGGCCCCTTCTGCCAAAGCTCACGTACTGCCAAGCGGAGATCTCGGCCATATCGATCCACAGGGGTTTCTGCATATCTCTGGCCGCAAAAAGAACCTGTACATCTCATCCTTTGGCCGCAACATCTCACCAGAGTGGATTGAGAGCGAGTTTCTGGCTCAACCCGGCGTTCTTCAAATAGCCGTATTCGGCGACGGCTGGCCCTGCAACACGGCCATCGTACTACCTCATCCCTCCATGACAGCAAAAGCCGTGGAACAGGTCATGGCGGCGGCCAACGCCAATTTGCCTGATTACGCTCGCGTACGTTACTGGATTCGCGCACCCTCCCCCTTTTCTGTGGCAAATGGCCAACTCACGGCCAATGGCCGCGTACGCCGGCAGGCCATCCATGAAGCTTACTCCAATGATCTGAAAGCACTTTTCTGAAAGGATATCCATGGGATTTTATCTTCGATTGACAGAAGAAACGCTGTTATCACAGCAGTCTCTCAGCTCGGCCCCAATTATTGCCGCAGCCCTAAGCGGCAAGGTCAGCCGGGCGCAGTACCTAGCCTTTCTGACTCAGGCCTACCACCACGTACGCCATACCGTACCTTTATTGATGGCCTGCGGCGCTCGGCTACCCAGCGACATGGAATGGCTACGCAGCGCGGTAGCCCACTATATCGCAGAGGAAATAGGTCATCAGGAATGGATTCTCGATGACATTGCGGCCATTGGCGGCAATGCCGAAGCGGTACGTCATGGTCAGCCAGCGCTGGAAACCGAACTGATGGTTGCCTACGCCTATGACACAGTGATGCGAGATAACCCGGTTGGATTTTTCGGCATGGTCTTTGTTCTGGAAGGGACCAGCATTCAACTGGCCAGTCAAATAGCGCAGACGCTAGGGCAACATCTGGATCTACCTCCAAGCGCTTTCAGCTATCTGAGTAGCCATGGGATGCTGGACATTCAGCACATGGATGACTTCAGAAACCTGGTCAACCGCTTGGAAAAACCCGAGGATATGGCCGCCATTCTTCACAAGAGCAAGGTGTTTTTTCGCTTGTACGGCGATGTAATTCGTAGCGTGGGCATGGAGGCTGCACAATGAACGCTCTAGAAGGCAAGGCGCTGATCATTGGCGCCAGCGGCGGAATTGGTCAGGAAATAGCCCGCCAACTAGCCGCTCGCGGGATTCATGTGGTTCTCGTGGGAAGACGTCGACAGGCACTGGAAACCCTGGCGGAGCAACTGCACAACAGTGGCGCCACCGCGAGCATCATCAGCGCAGACCTGGCGACTGACGCACAGGCCATTGCTCACGACACGCTGGCCATGGTCGGGGCGCCAGACTTACTGATTAATTGTGCCGGCATGCAGACTTTTGGCTTTAGTCAATTTGAAAGCTCGAACGAAACCAGCCAACTATTTTCCGCCAATATCGTTGGGCCCATTCAGTTGATCAACGCCTTGTTGCCATCGATGCTACTGAGAAAGAAAGGGCATATCGTCAATGTCGGTTCAATTTTTGGCTCGATTGCCTACCCCTGCTTTGCCAGCTATTCCGCGAGCAAATTTGCCTTGCGAGGTTTCTCGGAAGCGCTGCGTCGGGAATTACATGGCAGTGGCATCCAGGTCAATTACATTGCCCCGCGCTACACCCACACCAGCTTCAACCATGACGCCGTCGCCCAGATGGCCACTGCACTCAAAATGAACCAGGATCAGCCAGAGGCAGTCGCAGCGAAAATCATTGCCGCCATCGAACAAAACCGCGCCAACAGCTATCTGGGATGGCCGGAAAAACTGTTCGTGCGCATCAATGCCATCTTGCCCGGGTTGGTGGATTCATCATTGATCAAACAAGTGAAACAGATGAGTCCCTTTGCCCGCATGAAGCCGCTCCGTCAAGGTTAACTCTTTTAAACCATAGGAAATAAAGATGAAAATTCGTCTTTTTGCCATCTCCATGCTGTTCTGTTCTGGACTAATCGCTGCCTCAGAAAGTGGCATTCCCGATGATGTAGCGGTTATTGCCCATCGCTGGGCTCACATTAGCTATCAAACACCAGAAAATGAGCGAGAGGCCGCCTTTCAAACCCTTGCCGCTCAAGCGGATCAATTGAGCAAAAGCCATCCAGGCCGAGCCGAACCGCTGGTATGGCAGGCTATCGTCCTGGCCAGTTACGCCAAGGCGGAAGGAGGACTGGGAGCACTGGGCAAGGTAAAAGAAGCTCGTGATTTGCTGCTGGCGGCACAGAGAATCGATCCCAATACACTGAATGGCTCCATCTACACCTCCCTGGGCAGCCTGTATGCCAAGGTCCCGGGCTGGCCTATTGGATTTGGTGACAAGAAGAAAGCCCGCCAGTATCTGGAGAAGGCACTGCAAATCAATCCAAACGGTATGGATGCCCAGTACTTTTATGCAGACTTCGAGGCCAGCCAGGGGAACTACGCCCAGGCGCTTGAACACGCCATGCGAGCCTTGGCGGCCCCCCCTCGCCCCGGCAGAGAAGATGCGGATGCGGGTCGACGCAAGGACATTGATGCTCTGATCGAAGAGATCCATGCCAAGCACCCCGGCGGATGAAACACTGGCACCCGGTCGCAACCTGACAGCCGTTGGTGGGCCTTCGTGGAAATTCACCTTAAAAATTAATGACCACCGGTCATGCGAATTCGAAAATCCTCGCGCCGTGGATAGTGCCACGATGTCATTTCGAGCCCTAGAAACATCTTTGTCTTCGGACTGTATTATCCTTTCGCCTACGGATGATCGGCGGGATAATAAGACCATGGTTTGGTCCCCGGCTTGATCGGGACACGACAGGAGTCGAATAGACATGGGGTTGAAGCTCGTTCTGCTGGTGGTTTTCACACTGTTCATTATGATCACCGCCCTGATCGTCTACACGAGCGCGCGTTGGCGAACCGTGTCAGACAAGCTACGCGCGAAACTAGAAGCGGTGCGCGTTCCCATTCGCCCCACGACGTATGATGCCCACGAAATCGAGGGTCTTCCTCCCCCAGTCTATCGTTACTTTTGCACGGTACTAACGAATGGCCAACCTATGGTTGCCGCCGTTCGGTTAACCCAAGAAGGCAGGTTTAATCGAGGGGAAACACGAGCGAAATGGAGCCGGTTCACCGCTTCGCAGATGACCGTAACTCGGCAACCAGGCTTCAACTGGGACGCGCGCATTGGTATGGCGCCAGGCCTGAACGTCATGGTTCGCGACGCCTATATCACTGGAGAGGGTCTATTACAGGTAACGTTGCTTGGCCTAGCAACCCTCGCCGAAATACGTGGCACACCTGAAATGGCACAGGGCGAGTTGATGCGCTTTCTGGCCGAAGCGCCTTGGTGTCCGACCGCACTGTTACCCAGTCAAGGCGTTCGCTGGGAAGCCATTGACGATACCTGCGCAATCGCGACACTAACGGATGCCTCAACCACCGTTTCATTGGTTTTTCACTTTAATTCCGAAGGGCTAATCAGCGCCGCTCGGTCGCCAGCGCGCCACCGCATGGTAAATGGGGCAATGATTCCCACCCCTTGGCAAGGCCGATTTTGGAACTATGAAGTCCGAGATGGCATGCGCATTCCTCTTGAGGGGGAGGTCTCATGGGAACTGCCTGAGGGTCTGTGGCCTTATTGGCGTTGCCGCATCATGGGAACCCATTACGACTTTGCACGATAAGCCCACCACCCTCCTTCGTCTAACCAGCGGTCTCGGCCCACAGTCCGCCAACAGAAAGCCATACAAACCCCGTCGCCAGCCTAATAGTGCATCTGTTCAAGATCGGCGATCAGTCCCGGCCCGGTGGGTTTCCAGGCTAATCGTTGCTGCGTCAGCGCGCTGGATGCGGGCATGTCCAAGCCAACGAACGCACTGAGCCAGCCAAAGTGCGCCGGGGCATCCGCAGCCGCAATTCGCCGTAGCGGGACATTCAAACCGCGCGCGATGACTTCGGCGATGGTCCGCATCGCTATCCCCTCTTCGCCGACCGCATGGTATCGGCTACCCGCCACCCGTTTCTCCAACGCCAGAACATAAAGTCGTGCCGCGTCACTGAGGTGTACCGCCGCCCAACGATTAAGCCCGTCATCGATATAGGCTGAAACGCCGCGCTCTCGGGCCAATTCGATCAGGGGGCTGATCAGCCCTTGCTTAAGCGGAGTGTGGACTTGCGACAGACGCACGACCGACACATTGACACCGCGTCGCGCCACGGCGGCGCCCGCTATTTCAGACGCTCTGCGCGGGTTTGGGTGATCTGGATTGAAATGGTCTTCGGTCGCGAGCTGGCCGCGCGCGGCGGCGCCCATGCCGGTGCCCGAGGTGATGATCAAGGGATGGTCGGATCCTTGTAGCGCATCCCCGATGGCTTCAATGGCTTGCCGATCGGCTTCACAGTTCGCCACGAACTTGGAAAAGTCATGTTTAAAAGCCAGATGAATCACACCATCCGCCAAGCCCGCGCCGCTGCGCAGATTGTCAAGGTCATTGATATCGCCGTGGAAAGCTTGCGCTCCAGCGGCAGCGAGCGACCGGGCCCCCTCCTCAGACCGCGTCAGCCCCAAGACTTGATGGCCCGCGTTGATCAGCTCGCAAACCAGAGCCATACCAATAAAGCCGGTAGCGCCGGTAACAAAAATACGCATGATGAATTTGCCTTTACCTTGGTGAAGGGCCGCAGTCGCAGTCCGGAAGCCACTAATGTAGATTCCACTGGCGACATGATCAATGCCATATAATCCATATTTTTAGTCCAATCGTCCGGAGGACTCATGGATCCACTATCAGACCTGTTAGCGCTACTCAAACCTCGGAGCCTGGCCTCTGGTGGCTTTACGGTGAATGAGCGCATGGCGATTCAATGGCCTCAACATGAAGGCATCAAGTGCTATGCCGTGGTCTCTGGTCAATGTTGGTTATCGGTGGAGGGTGTTGCGGATCCGGTGCGGCTCTCTGCGGGCGATTGCTACGTGTTGCCGCCGGGGCCAACATTCAGCATTGCCACCGACCTGCGGGCTAAGCCGGTCGACTTCGCCATTCTGCGCGCGGCGCGTAGCTTGGAGACCGAGGTTGCCAGCAAAGAAAGAGAGGGGTGTTATCTGGTCGGCGGCCACTTTCTACTCACGGGCCATCACGCCGACATGCTACTGGCTTCGTTGCCCGCCATCGTGCATATCCGCAAAGAATCGGATAAAGCGGCGATGCGTTACTCGCTGGAGCGCATGGCCGAAGAAATACGCGATCAGCAACCGGGTGGCGCTTTAATTACACAGCAACTCGCTTATATGATGCTGATTCAAGCGTTGCGCTTGCATTTGGCCGACAAAGCGCACGCCAGTGTCGGCTGGCTGTTTGCACTGGCGGATCAGCAGTTGAGCGCAGCGCTCAACTGCATGCACAGTGACCCGGGACACCCTTGGTCGCTACAGAAACTGGCCCTTCGGATTGGCATGTCACGCTCAAGTTTCGCCTTGCGCTTCAAGGAAAAGGTTGGAATTGCACCGATGGAATATCTGACACGTTGGCGCATGGTTCTGGCCAGCGATAGGCTAATTCACTCCGAGGACTCGATTCTGCGCATCGCCACCGCTCTGGGTTACGAGTCCGAAAGCGCGTTCGGCAAGGCGTACAAACGCATCATCGGCTGCTCACCAAGACAGTACAGTCGTCAGACGGTGACGCCCGTGGCGCCAAACCTCTCCAGCCAAATCCAAGGGGAAGCGCCATGACCATTCGCACATCACGGCAGCCGACATCACCGCCACCGTGACCAGCCACCGGCTGGTTTTGTTTTCAATCACACACGAGCTCGTGACGGTCTATGCGATGGTTCAAACATCAAAAATAATCAAAGTGCCAGAACTCCCTGGTTGCACCCCATGGGAGACGCCGGGGGGTACAACGTAAATTTCCCCCTGGCCGATGCGGACAGGAACACCTTCAACTGTCAGCTTCAGCTCTCCAGTCAGTACCAACAGCCCTTCAGGATAGTCATGGACTTCATCCGGATATTCGGTGCCATCCATACGCAACACTTTGAGGTTGGCGCCCCCTATTTTTGCGAGAATGGCGGATTTCCATGCACCTTGCAGCTGGGTTGCGAACGCATTCAAATGGATATGACTCATTGGCTTTCTTCTACATCAAATATTTGAGAAAAAAACCCAGTATTTTGGCATTCATTTCCTGGTGAAACGCGGACCGGTCGAAACCCGGCGCATCAGAGCAGATGTCGGAGGCTCGCTTGGCGAGTTCGACAGGACATGGCGCCAGGAATGCAAAGTGCCGCGATTTCGCTACCCGATTAAACTCAACGAGCGACGGCAATGCGCGAGCGACGGCGGCAACACTTTCAGGCGCCACACCATCCCCACCATATTGGGAGCCCCATAGCTGCACCGGCACCTTGACATCTTTCAGGCTTTGCGTGGTAAAGAAGTCACTGAATGGATCCGCGATGACGGCAGCCTTGATGCGGGGGTCATGCACCAGTACCCATTGCCCTCCTCGATCGGCTTGCAAACAGGCGGGATTATCCGAGCCCTTGCATAGCCGCGCCGCACTGCCGAAGACCGGGTTGGCGCCAAGGGCAACCAACCCGGTATAGCCTCCGCGCGAAAAGCCAAAAAAACCAACGCGCCGAGCATCCAGATGAGCGGCGCCCGACCATGCGCCAAGCATAAAGTCGATCACCCGCCGGATATCAGACGGCCGCTCGACCAACACGGAAAGATCCCCATTGCGTCGTGAATTCAGCGCGCTATCCCCATGATTGATCGCAATCACCACGAAGCCCGCGTTCGCCAGTGTCTCAGCTAGATCGCGATGGCTCAAAAAGGAGCCACTCCAACCATGCGAGACCACAATCAACGGGAGTTTAGCGCCGTTGACCGGGCAATCCTGGGCAACAGACAGAATAAATGGCCCCAGCTTCACATCATGAGGAGTTTGCGAGCAGGGATACCATACCGCCCCCTGCAGGGCGGGACCAAGCGGGCCCGCGGGTATTTCAAGCAGACGGAAACCCGCGGCCTGAGCCAGGCTCACCATCAGCAGGCAGATGGCGACAAGAAGGGGCTTCGTTAGGTGCATGACTATTTTCCAAGATCAAGAGTCAGAATAACTAACCAAACTAGCAATAATTCTCCAATGCCATATCCGATGGAGGTCTCACAACAAAGGCAACAACGCCGCCAACGTCCCCAGCTTGATATCGAACAGGGAATCGGACTCAGGCAGCGGCTGGGTATTGCCGACCGCAACCACCAGCCCGATGCCGGCATTGCGCGCGGCGCGCATGCCGGCCAGCGAATCTTCGATCACCAGCGCATGGCGCGGCTCCACCCCCAAGCGCGCCGCCGCGCGCAGATAAAGATCGGGGGCCGGTTTGCCCGGCAGGGTTCCATCGTCGTAGGCGATGGCGTCCCAGTCGAACCAGCGCCGCAGATCCAGTTCCTGAAAATAGAAACGCATATTGATTTCGCCCGAGGCGGAGGCAATGGTAATGCGCACACCGTCCTGCCGCAGCCGGGACAGCAGCTCGGAGGCGCCGGGCGCCAGATCGAAGTCGGGGCCCTTTGCAAGGCAAGTCGCGCGATAGCGTGACTCTTTCAATTCGGATAGCTCGGCCTTTTCACGCGCGTCCAAATGGCGCGCCAATACCTGCTCGAAAATATCGCCATTGCTACGGCCATGAATCAGGCCAGCCACCTGCTGGCGCGTCCAGTCGCGCTGAGTGAGCTGCACCAGCGTTTGACGCCAGGCGTCTTCATGCCAGGCAGAATCCAGCAGCAGCACACCGTTAAAGTCGAATAACACCGCCTCGTACAGGGATATGTCCAGTGTCATGCCTACCATCGTGTCACCTTGCACTTATGTTAAACAGTTTGATAATGACTTAATGTTACGCCTTCGATGCTGGGCATGACAGACTCCATGCCGTGAACTGTGGCATACCCGCAAGCGTGCGTTAGAGGCAGGGCAAACGATATGGTCAACTTACAGTTTAAAAATGGAAGAACAAGTCATGGCCGATAAACTAAATCCCGTGCTCAGCATTCAGGAACTTCCGCTTGAAGCGTTTAAGCATGGCGATCATTTTGAGTCTCATGACGCGGGATTAGGCGAGAAACTCGGGCTCACTCAAATCGGGGCCGGCTACTGTGAAGTGCCGCCGGGAAAATCAGCTTGTCCGTTTCACGCCCACCATGCGGAAGATGAGATGTTTGTGATTATCGAAGGGAACGGTGTCTATCGCTTTGGCGACACCTCATACCGCATAAAAGCGGGTGATGTTCTGGGAGCGCCACGCGGCGGCGCTGAGTTCGCGCATAAAATCACCAACACCGGCAGCTTTCCACTCAAGTATTTAGCCATTTCATCCAAGGCAGACACTGAAGTTTGTGAGTACCCTGACTCAGGCAAATTTTTGGTATCCAGTCGAGGTTCTCTTGATCGTCAAAACAGTCTTCGATTTATCGGGCGCCTGGCTGATGGTATTGATTATTGGGATGGTGAAAATAGCGCTGATTGACTCAGCACAAGACCAGTCGGCCGCCACCGATTTGTCTGCGGCACCGTCGACGCAACACCGATCGGCCACGTTGTCGCCACTAACGGTAATTCTGATAGATTTGCTCTAGCTATGGATAACATGGGCGCTGTTTAAAAGACCGCCATCACTGCCTGATGATGGGCGGAAAAGCTTGCCGCATCAGCTCCAGAGTACGGCCTTGAGCCAGAGTGGGCGACAATAAGGCGGCGGCGGTCAGGTCGGCGCGACTGAAACGATTGCCGACCAAAAAGGGACTCTTGGTGACGGCCATGTCGAGTGCATCCAGTGCCCGTTCAATCCTGTTTAGACCCCCGCCCCTCGCCAAGGGACCGCATTCTCGTTGCCGCGCATGACCTGTTTTACCGGGATGGAATCCGCGCCACCGGTATCGACCGGGTCATTACCCAGGCACAGGTCACGAAAGTGACGTTCTACCGTCAGTTTGTATCCAAAGATGTACTGATCTCCGCCTATCTGGCTTATCGCCATGAACGCTGGATATCATGGCTCAATACGGCGCTAACAGCCAACCAGGCTCAATATCCTGATTCGGTAGAGGCTCTTGTAGCCACATTTCGCCAATGGTGGACCGACCCGCTTTTTCGCGGCTGCGCGTTCATCAACGCAGCGGTCGAACTGGGGCCGCCGTCTCCCGATACTCTAGAAGTATTTCGCCGCCACAAAGCGGATATGCAGGCGACGCTGTCGCAGCTATTGCCAGAATCCGACCACGAATCCAGCACAAAAGCGCAGGCACTGGCCTTGGCGATCGATGGCGCCATCATCCATGCTCAGGCAGGGGTTCCACTG